>OLPY01000005.1_pt1 | contig 236448 bp, 211 predicted proteins | sample 1672481 | NCBI WGS metagenome assembly OLPY01 (sample SAMEA3136691, study PRJEB25190) | human gut metagenome | biome: human gut; feature: human-associated habitat; material: faeces | place: Austria | collected 2013 | reverse complement strand
GCTGCATAGCCGAAAGGCAAGCAGTATTGGTGTCATGGACGCACCCTGAAAAAAGACGGTATCCCGCCAGATTTCAGATGCTCTGGTAACTCAGTTGCCGAGTAGTTCACAAAGTGCAGAAAAGATATTTCTGACAGAGAGAGAAAAGGAAAAAAGTATGAGAAAAAAAGGCAAACATATCGTATCAAAAGTACTGCCGGGAAGCATTGCAGAAGAACTGGAAATTGAACCGGGAGACGAACTGGTTTCTGTAAGCGGGAAAGAGATCGAAGATATTCTGGATTATCATTATCTGATGAATGATGAATATGTAGAGCTTCTGATACGCAAATCGAACGGGGAAGAATGGGAGCTTGAGATAGAAAAAGAATATGAAGATGATATCGGGATCGAATTTGAAAATGGTCTGATGGATAACTATCGTTCCTGCCATAATAAATGTATTTTCTGCTTTATTGATCAGATGCCAAAAGGTATGCGTGATACACTTTATTTTAAAGATGATGATTCCAGGCTTTCTTTTTTGCAGGGAAATTATGTCACACTGACAAACATGTCGGATCATGACATTGATCGCATTGTATATTATCATATGGAACCAATGAATATTTCGTTTCAGACGATGAACCCGGATCTTCGATGCAAAATGCTGCACAATCGATTTGCCGGGGAGGCTCTGAAAAAAGTGGACCGTTTCTATGAGGCGGGGATTCGTATGAACGGCCAGATCGTTCTGTGCAAAGGCGTTAATGATGGAGCAGAGCTGGATTTCAGCATACGTGAGCTGACAAAATACCTTCCGTACCTGCAAAGTGTTTCTGTCGTTCCGGTTGGGCTGTCAAAGTATCGGGACGGGCTTTTTCCGCTGGAACCTTTTGATAAAGAAGATGCAAAGAAAGTACTGGATCTGATCCATGGATGGCAGAAGAAGGCTTATCAGGAATACGGCATCCATTTTGTCCATGCATCGGATGAATGGTATATTTTAGCCGAACAGCCGTTTCCACCGGCCGAACAGTATGATGGCTATCTTCAGCTGGAGAATGGCGTCGGCATGATGCGGCTGCTCCTTGATGAAGTAAAAGAAGAGATAGAAAACCGGACAGGCGATGACCGGAAACATACCGTTTCCCTTGCAACCGGACTGCTGGCGGCACCTGTCATACAGCAGATCGCAGACCAGCTCTGCGAAAAATATCCGAACGTGACCATCCACATCTATCCGATCGTCAACGAATTTTTCGGTGAAAAGATCACGGTCTCCGGACTTCTGACTGGACAGGATCTGAAAAAACAGCTTACCGGCAAAGAACTTGGAAAGCAGTTGCTGCTTCCGTGCAATATTCTCCGTACCGGATACGATGTTTTTCTGGATGATGTGACGGTGGGGGAACTGGAAAAATCTTTACAAGTGAACATTAATATTGTAAAATCAAGCGGTCGGGCACTGATCGAGGCCCTTTTATTGGAAACAGAGACAATCGAACATTCCTATACAGATGAGGTGAATAAATATGAGTAAACCAATCGTAGCTATTGTGGGGCGGCCAAACGTAGGAAAATCCACACTCTTTAATATTCTTGCCGGAGAAAATATTTCTATCGTCAAGGATACACCGGGCGTGACACGTGATCGTATTTATGCGGACGTAGAGTGGCTTGGCAAAAATTTTACCATGATCGATACCGGCGGTATCGAGCCGGACAGCAGCGATATCATTCTGTCACAGATGCGTGAACAGGCACAGATCGCGATCGATACCGCAGATGTGATCATTTTTATGACGGATGTAAGGCAGGGACTCGTAGATGCAGATGCACGTGTCGCAGATATGCTCCGCCGTGCGAAAAAGCCGGTGATCCTCGTCGTGAACAAAGTTGACAGTTTCCAGAAATTTATGGCAGATACTTATGAGTTTTACAATCTCGGTATCGGCGATCCGATCCCGATCTCGGCATCTTCCAAACTGGGGATCGGCGATATGCTTGATGAAGTGATCCGCCATTTCCCGGAACATGATACCGAGGAGGAAGAAGATGACAGACCGCGTATCGCCGTTGTCGGCAAGCCAAATGTCGGCAAGTCTTCAATCATAAACAGACTGCTGGGGGAGAATCGCTGTATCGTATCCGATATTGCCGGAACGACACGTGATGCGATTGATACGGCTGTTACCTGGAACGGCAAAGAATATGTCTTTATCGACACTGCAGGACTGCGAAGAAAAAGCAAGATCAAAGAAGAACTGGAACGCTACAGCATCATCCGCACGGTCACAGCTGTGGAACGTGCCGATGTTGTTGTCATGGTGATCGATGCCGTAGAGGGGATCACAGAACAGGATGCCAAGATTGCCGGTATTGCCCATGACAGAGGCAAGGGCATTGTGATCGTAGTCAATAAATGGGATGCAATCGAGAAAAATGATAAAACAATTTATAAATATACGAACGAAGTAAGAAATACACTTTCTTATATGCCATATGCGGAAATTATGTTTGTCTCCGCACTGACCGGACAGAGACTGGTAAAACTGTTTGACATGGTCGATACGATCATTGAAAATCAGACCATGCGTGTACAGACCGGTGTGCTCAACGAGATCATGACAGAGGCAGTGGCCATGCAGCAGCCGCCTTCAGATAAAGGCAAACGTCTGCGTCTGTATTACATTACACAGGTAGCGGTAAAACCACCTACATTCGTGATTTTTGTCAATGACAAAGAACTGATGCATTTTTCTTATACAAGATATCTGGAAAACAAGATCAGGGAAGCATTCGGGTTCCGCGGAACTCCGCTGAAATTTATTATCAGAGAACGTGGAGAAAAGGAGAAATAAAATATGATACGTCTGTTATGCCTTGCAATCGGATATCTGTTCGGATTGTTCCAGACAAGCTATATTTTAGGAAGAGTACATGGGATCGATATCCGGGAATACGGAAGCCACAATGCCGGTACGACCAATATGCTGCGTACCATGGGACTCAAAGCAGGTCTTCTGACTTTTGCCGGGGATTGTAGCAAGTGTATTCTGGCCGTGGTGCTGGTGAGAGTCGTATTTGGAAAAACACATGCGGATATTCTGCCATTGCTTGAGTTTTATGCGGCGGCAGGGACGATCCTGGGACATAATTATCCGTTTTATCTTGAATTTCGTGGCGGCAAAGGGATTGCAGCCACAGCCGGTCTTGTCCTGTCAGTGAACTGGATCATGGCGATCTGCGGCATCATCACTTTTTTTACTACTTTTTTTGTGACACACTATGTTTCTCTTGGCTCGCTCCTTGTCTACGTCGGAATTGTGATCGAAGTGATCGTACTTGGACAGAACGGCTTTTTCCATATGACACAGCCGCACCTGTATGAACTGTATGCAGTTGCTATTTTTCTTGCTGTGCTGGCATTCTGGAAACATCGTGAAAATATCAAGAGACTGTTATCCGGAACAGAGCGAAAAACATATCTTTCATCAAAAAAGAAAAAGAAATAAAAAAAGCAAAATAAAAACAGAGGGGGTTTTCTTATGGCAAAAATTGGTATTATCGGAGCCGGAACATGGGGGACAGCACTTGCAGTGCTGCTGAACAACAATGGTCATGAAGTGACGATCTGGTCTATTATCCCGGAAGAAGTAGAAATGCTCCGCACAAAAAGACAGCATGAGAAAAAACTGCCGGGTGTTATTTTGGCACCGAATATTGATGTCACCGGTGATCTTGAAGATGCCATGACAGACAAAGATATTCTGGTCTTGGCGGTTCCTTCCCCATTCACAAGAAGCACGGCACACAGTATGCGTGCTTTCTGCAAAGAAGGACAGAAGATCGTGGATGTGGCAAAAGGGGTCGAAGAAAAGACATTGATGACATTGTCTCAGATCATTGAAGAAGAGATTCCGCAGGCAGACGTGGCAGTGCTTTCCGGCCCGAGCCATGCAGAAGAAGTCGGAAAATGTATTCCGACAACCTGCGTTGTGGGGGCTCACAGCAGAGAAACGGCAGAATATCTGCAGAATATTTTCATGAGCAAGGTCTTCCGTGTATACACAACACCGGATATGCTTGGTATGGAACTGGGCGGTGCATTGAAAAATGTGATCGCACTGGCTGCCGGTATGGCAGACGGACTGGGATACGGTGACAACACGAAAGCGGCACTGATTACCAGAGGAATTGCTGAGATCGCACGCCTGGGGATCAAGATGGGCGGTATACCGGAAACCTTTTACGGACTGACCGGTATCGGTGACCTGATCGTGACCTGTGCAAGCGTCCACAGCCGCAACCGCAAAGCCGGATATCTGATCGGACAGGGCAAAAGCATGCAGGAAGCAATGGATGAAGTCGGCATGATCGTAGAAGGAGTTTATTCTGCAAAAGCAGCGATCCGCCTTGCACAGAAATATCAGGTAGAACTTCCAATCATCGAGCAGGTAAACAAGATCCTGTTTGAGGACAAAAAGGCGGCTGATGCCTTAAATGATCTGATGCTGCGTGACCCGAAGACAGAATCGGATGCCGGAGCCTGGAAGTAAAAGAAAAACATTGACGAAGAGCTCTCCTGGGTGTATAGTATTATTCATAAGCAAACACTTTATCAGGTGAAAGCGTGAAAGCATAAAAGCGTTAAACCGGTAAAATGTTAAAAAATGAACAGAAACAGGAGAGGAAAAATATGAAAAAAACACTGGCATTTTTATTATCACTGGGATTGACTGTCTCCATGCTCGCAGGATGCGGAAGCAAGACAAACGAGACAACTGCGGCAACCGATGCACAGACAGAATCTGCTGCCGGTACAGAAAAGAGTACAGCAGACGATGACGCAGCAGCAACTACGACATCCGACAAAACATATAAGATCGGCGTTCTTCAGTATGTGCAGCACGATGCACTGGATGCTTCCAACGAAGGATTTTTCGCAGCACTGGATGACCTGGGGATAAAATATGACGCCGATCAGCAGAATGCTGCAGGTGAGGCTTCTTCCTGTCAGACAATTTCTGAGACTCTTGTAAATGACGGAGATGATCTGATCTTTACAATCGCAACACCGGCAGCACAGTCCGTAGCAGGTGCTACCTCAGATATTCCGATCCTGCTGACAGCCGTAACAGATCCGGCAGAATCCGGTCTGGTAGAGTCAAACGATGCACCGGGCGGAAATGTAACTGGTACTTCTGATATGACTCCGGTAAAGGAGCAGATCGATCTTCTGAAAAAACTGATCCCGGATGCAAAGACAGTCGGAGTCCTGTATTGTTCGGCAGAATCGAATTCTGTACTGCAGGCAGATATGGCAAAAGAAGCATGCAAGGCTGCAGGACTGGAAGCAGCAGATTATACCGTCTCAAGCTCAAATGAAATCCAGACGGTTGTAGAATCTATGATCGGAAAAGTAGATGTTATTTATGCACCGACTGATAACATGATCGCAGCGGGTATGGCAACCGTGGCAATGATCGCAAACGAAAATAAAATCCCGATTATCTGCGGCGAAGAAGGCATGGTAAAAGAGGGTGGACTGGCAACTTATGGAATTAATTACTATGAGCTTGGTTATAAAACAGGTGAGATGGCCGCAAAAATCCTGACAGAAGGTGCTGATCCGGCTTCTATGCCGATTGAATATCTTTCCACAGAAGAATGTTCCCTGCTGATCAACAAAGAGACTGCGGATACACTTGGCATTGATGTCTCTTCTTATGATGCAGATTCACTTTATACTGCAGAATAAGATGGTGAGGATTGTGGGAGTGCGACGCACGGAACAATCCGCAGGCATCATAGTTGGGGAATTTTGATCCCAACATCATAAGATATGATCCTTACAAAAGCATCTCAGATTCAGACAAATAAATAACAATAAAAAAGACAAGGGAGGCAAAGGCTTCCCTTGTCTTGGTGAACATGGAGGACAGTATGAGTGGTGTAGCACTTGCAATGCTTGGAGCAGTGTCTCAGGGTGTGCTCTGGGGCCTGATGGTTCTTGGCGTTTATATAACTTATAAAATATTGGATATTGCCGATCTGACCGTGGACGGCAGTTTTGCACTTGGCGGATGTGTCTGTGCGGCGATGATCGCAAACAAAGGCATGAATCCGATTCTGGCAATTCTTATCGCACTGCTTGCAGGACTTGCAGCCGGTGCAGTGACTGGATTTTTACATACCGTATTTGATATACCGGCGATCCTTTCCGGTATCCTGACACAGATTGCATTGTGGTCGATCAACCTGCGTATTATGGGCGGAAAATCCAATGTTCCGCTTCTGAAAGCACAGACTATTTTTTCAGAAGTTGTAAAAGCTACCGGACTGACACAGTCTCAGGTTTCTCTGATCGTCGGACTGATCATAGCGGCACTGATGATCGTTTTCCTCTACTGGCTGTTCGGAACGGAGATTGGTGCGGCACTGCGTGCGACCGGCAACAATGAAGCAATGATCCGTGCTCTCGGTGTTGATACCCGAAAAACAAAAATGATCGCACTGATGCTCAGTAACGGTCTGGTGGCCGTATCCGGGGCACTGGTATGTCAGAGTCAGAAGTTCGGTGACATCAATATGGGAACCGGTGCCATCGTAATCGGTCTGGCTTCCATCGTGATCGGTGAAGTACTTCTTGGAAGACTGCGTTCTTTCGGAAGCCGTCTGATATCCGCAGTTGTCGGATCTGTGGTATATTTCCTGATCCGTGCGATCGTACTCCAGCTTGGTATGGATGCAAACGATATGAAACTCCTTTCTGCCGTGATCGTTGCACTTGCACTTTGCGTTCCGGTTGCCATCAACAAATGGAAGATCAGAAGTGCCTATAAGGAAGGAGGAAGTGACAATGCTTGAACTTCATAACGTAAAAAAGACCTTTAATAAAGGAACGATCAACGAGAAAAAAGCCCTGCAGGGGCTGGAGCTGACACTTCAGTCCGAAGATTTTGTGACGATCATCGGCGGAAACGGTGCCGGAAAATCAACGATGCTGAATATGATCGCAGGCGTTTATCCGATCGATGAAGGGAAGATCATTCTGGATGGAACCGATATTTCAAGAAAACCGGAATATGCCAGGGCAAAATATCTGGGAAGAGTATTTCAGGACCCGATGAAAGGTACTGCAGCCGGCATGGAGATCCAGGAAAATCTGGCACTTGCATACCGCCGCGGTAAAAAGCGTGGATTGAAATGGGCAATCGGAAAAGATGAGCAGGTATTTTATAAAGAACAGTTAAAAGCCCTGGATCTTGGGCTGGAAGACCGTATGACAAGCAAAGTCGGTCTGCTTTCTGGCGGTCAGCGTCAGGCACTGACACTTCTGATGGCTTCTCTTCAGAAACCGCAGCTGCTTCTGCTGGATGAGCATACCGCAGCATTGGATCCGAAAACGGCTGCAAAAGTACTGGCACTTACCGAAAAGATCATTGCGGAGCATCATCTGACAGCCATGATGGTAACACATAACATGAAAGATGCGATCCGTCTTGGAAACCGTCTGATCATGATGCATGAAGGCCGGATTATTTATGATGTGGCCGGAGAAGAAAAGAAAAACCTTCAGGTCAGCGATCTGCTTGCCAAGTTTGAACAGGCAAGCGGCGGAGAATTTGCAAATGACAGAATGATGCTTGCGTAAGAAAAATGCAAAAAGCTTGCTGATTTCACGATAATGTCTTATCATGGAATCAACAGGCTTTTTCTTTTTGCCTGAGTGGAAACGGAGGGATGCAGATGCAGTGCAAACGTTGTAAAACTTTTTTTAAATATGATAAATACGATGGGATCTGTCCGCAGTGTGCTTATTTCAACAGACCGCCCGGAATGGAAGAAGTAGATCTTTTTGAAGATGATAAACGATTTCAGACGGAAAACTATGTGCTTCCGCAGATGGAAGGAATCCACATGGAACTGCATAAAAAATACGACAGTGATAAAAAGCCGCATAAAAAGAAAAAAACGGCAAAAAATAATGCCGGACACTTTTCAGATTATCTGGAAATAAAATCAAAGGAAAATATGGAAACAAAAAAAGATGCTGCAAACAGCAGAGTGCGTATCATTGTTTGCCTGATCGTGGCGATTATAGCTATATTATTTCAGATTTTTGAGAATATGATGTAAATTTTAGAAGAGGATATACTTTCGTCGATATCCCTGATATTATTAAAAAAAATACATCATCTCTTGTTGAGAATTCATAAACGCTGTGTTATAATGTTGTCAATATAAGGGTATTTGCGTAATTTTGCAGGTACAGAAAGGAGTAGATATCAGTGCATATCATAAAAGATGAGAATGGCAATGTTTGCCCTCATGGTCATGAACACAGTCATGAGCACGGACATGCACATACACACGACGGTGTATGCCAGGAAGGCTGCAGCGGCTGTGAGTCACATGATCCGAAAAAAGAAAACATTGCACTTTTAACATATATGCTGCAGCACAATGAACATCATGCAGCAGAACTGGATCAGATGGCAGACAAATTGCGGAAAGCCGGAATGGATACAGCGGCGGAACAGATACGGAAAGCGGTTGATGAATTCCAGAAAGGCAACCTGTATCTGAGTGTAGCACTTGCCACTGTAAAAGAAAATTAACAGGAGGCGGAATTATGTGTCTTGCAGCAGTATACAAAGCTCAGGATCCGGAGACAAAACTGTTTGAATTTGTAAGCAGGATCGATGTTGACGGAGAGACAATCACCCTTACGGATGTAATGGGCGAGCAGAAAGTTCTGGAAGGTACTATCGTAATGGTAGACCTTGCAAACAGTATTGTGAAGATCAACTGCACGGAATCTTAGCAGTTATCAAATAAATTAAAATAAAATGGAGGTATGTTACTATGAAATTATCGGAAAAGATGAAAGAGAAACAGCTTCTCTCTTTTGAATTATTCCCACCAAAAACAGAGAAAGGTATGGCAAATCTGCCAGGAACGATCGAACATCTGATGGAGTTCAAACCGGAATACATTTCCTGTACTTACGGAGCTGGCGGCGGAAACGTTGGAGCAAACCGTGAAGTATGTCAGATGATCAAGAAAGCAGGTTCCATCCCTGTAACACATTTCACCGTAATCAAAAATACAAAAGAAGGTATCAGAGAACAGCTGGATCAGTACCTGGAAGAAGGGGTTGACCATATGCTGGCACTGCGCGGTGACTTCCCGATGGGTGAGACAAGCACCATGGGAGATTTCGATTACGCTACCGACCTGGTGAAATTTGTCCGTGACCAGTACGGCGATAAATTCGAAATCGCAGTAGCAGGTTCACCGGAAGGCCACATTTCCTGCAGAAGCCTGGAAGCAGATATCGCTGTTCTGAAACAGAAACAGGACAATGGCGCAGACTACATCATGACACAGCTCTGCTGGGATATGGAACAGTTCAAATACTGGCTGGATGCAATCCGAAAAGCAGGTGTTACCATGCCGGTAGACGTAGGAGTTATGCCAATTCTGGATCAGGCAGCTACGATCAATATGGCACTGTCACGTAACGGCTGTGTAATGGATCGTGAACTTTCCAGACTGATCTCCAGACACTGGCTGTTCCCAAATCCATTTGCAGCAAAAGATGCAGAGGGCAAACCTTTTGATTTATTCTATGATAAGAAAATCGCAGAATTCAAAGAAGAAGGTATCGAATACACGATCAGACAGATCGATACATACCGTGCACTGGGCGTTGAGGGCATCCATCTGTATGCTCTGAACAAATGGAAAGATGTTTCTGAAATCATCAATCGTTCCGGTCTGCGTACACTGGTATAAAGAGACAGGCAACAGGAGGAAATATTTATGGCACAGGTAATAGCCGTTGCAGGAAAAGGCGGCGTGGGAAAGACAACGCTGTGCGGGCTTTTGATACAGTATCTTTGTGAGAAGGGGAAAACACCGGTTCTTGCAGTAGATGCAGATGCCAATTCCAACTTAAACGAAGTACTTGGCGTTGAAGTGGAGATGACACTCGGTGAAGTTCGTGAGCAGATTGAAAATGCAGCGAACAGTGCAAAAAGCCCGATCCCGCCAAGTATGTCAAAAGCAGACTATGCAGAGATCATGATGAATCGCTGCCTGGTCGAAGAAGATGACTATGATATGCTCGTCATGGGCAGGACACAGGGCAAGGGATGCTACTGTTTTGTAAATGGTCTGCTTCAGGCACAGGTACAGAAACTGACACCGAACTACAAATACATGGTCGTAGACAATGAAGCAGGAATGGAGCATATCAGCCGTGGCATTTTGCCAAAAGTTGATACGATCATTCTTGTGAGCGACTGCTCCAGACGAGGTGTTCAGGCAGTTGGACGTATTGCCGGACTGGTGAAAGAGTGCGGACTTAATCCAAAACAGATCGGACTGATCGTAAACCGTGCACCGGAAGGCAAACTGAACGACGGAACAAAAGAAGAGATTGAGAAACAGGGTCTTACACTTTTTGGTGTCGTTCCGCAGGATCAGGAAGTCTATGAGTATGACTGTGACGGAAAGCCAATGACAGAGCTTCCGAAAAATGCAGCGGTAAAAACTGCACTGTATAAAATACTGGACTCTATCAGCTTATAAAACACAGCCCCTTGCGGGAAGCCGTGAGGGGATTTATTTCAAAACCCCATATCCCATGGGGGCGGATAGGATATGAGAAAACCTGTGGGATAGGAACCCATAAACAAGGAGGTAGATGATGGGAAACTTTAAATTGACAACCGTTGAAGAATTCGAAGCGGCTACAGAGAAACTTCTGGAAACAGGAAAAAAAGTAGGAGCAGATGCATGGCAGTACCGTGCAGCAAAACAGACCCCACACTGTAAATTTGGTGAGCAGGGTGTCTGCTGCCGTATCTGTGCAATGGGACCTTGCCGTATCACACCGAAGGCACCAAGAGGTATCTGCGGATGCGACGTACACGGTATCGTAGGACGTAACTACCTGAAATTTACAGCAGGCGGAGCGGCAACGCATTCTGATCACGGCCGTGAGATCTGCCACACACTGTACTGTGCAAAACCAGAAGGACCTTACAAGGTAAAAGATCCTGAGAAGCTGCTCCGTATCGCAAAAGAATGGGGTGTTGAGACAGAAGGAAAAGATATTTACGATCTGGCACATGAAATGGCATATCTTGGATTGAGCGAATACGGCAAAGTATTCGGCACACAGAACTTCTTAAAGAGAGCTCCTCAGCATACACAGGAGATCTGGGAGAGAGAAGAAATCGCACCAAGAGCAATCGACCGCGAAGTATCATGTTCTTTACATATGAGCCACATGGGATGTTCTTCCCTTCCTGAGGCACTGATCCGTCAGTCCTTAAGAGCCGGTCTGTCTGATGGCTGGGGAGGTTCCATGGCAGGTACGGAGTTCTCAGACGTTCTGTTCGGAACACCGAAACCGATCGAAACCGAAGCAAACCTTGGTGTTATGGTTGCTGAAAACGTAAATATTGTTGTTCATGGACATGATCCTTCACTGTCTGAGATGATCTGTGAATATGCAGATGATCCGGAAATGATCGCTTACGCAAAAGAAATGGGAGCAAAGGGGATCACCGTATCCGGTGTGTGCTGTACTTCAAACGAAGTTGCAATGCGTCGTGGTATTCCGATGGCAGGTAACTTCCTGCAGCAGGAAAACGTAGTATTGACCGGTGCATGTGAAGCAATCGTTGTAGACGTTCAGTGTATCTTCCCGGCACTTGGCCCTCTGAGTAAATGTTTCCATACTAAGTTTGTGACCACTTCTCCGATCGCACAGATGCCGGATGCTGAGTACATTCGTTTCAATGCAGAGACAGCAGGAGAAAATGCAAAAGCGATCGTTAAGATGGCGATCGAAAACTTCAAAAACAGAAAACCGGAACTGGTACATATTCCGGATATGAAACAGAAAGCAACCGTTGGATATTCTGTAGAAGCAATCGTAAAAACTCTGGATGGCGTTGCAAACTCTCAGGTTGATGAGATGGGAACAACAAAACCGCTTCTGGAGTGTATCACATCCGGTGTTATCCGCGGTGCAGTTGCCATGGTTGGATGCAACAACCCGAAAGTAAGACCGGATACAGCCCATATCGAGCTGATGAAGAAAATGATCGCAAACGATATCATTATCATTGCTTCCGGATGTTCTGCACAGGCTGCTGCAAAAGCAGGTCTGATGGACAAAGAAGCAAAAGAACTCTGCGGAGCAGGTCTGAAGAGAGTATGTGAACTGGCGGACATCCCACCGGTACTGCATATGGGATCCTGTGTAGATATTTCCCGTATGATGATCCTGGCAGCAGAGCTGGCAAAAGATTCCGGACTGAACATTTCTCAGCTTCCGGTTGTCGGATGTGCACCGGAATGGATGTCCGAAAAAGCAGTATCCATCGGTAACTATGTAGTAGCTACCGGTATCGATACGTTCCTGGGCGTTGATCCGTATGTATCCGGTTCTGACCAGATCGCACAGCTGCTGACAGAAGGCGTACGTGACTGGGTAGAAGCCGCATACACCGTAGAGAAAGATATCGACAAACTGGGCGATGCTATGATTGCAAGAATCGAAGAGAAGAGAACTGCACTGGGAATCTAATCTTTATGAAAACAAACGCAGGGCGGTTTTATCCGCCCTGCAAAGAAAAATAGAAGGCGGATAGTGATATGAAAATTGCAGTTACCGGAAAAGGCGGTGTCGGAAAAACAACATTTGCAGCCACACTTGCCAGATTGTATGCACAGGAAGGCAAGCATGTTCTTGCTGCAGACGTAGATCCGGATGCAAATCTTGGACTGGCACTTGGATTTTCAGAAGAAGATCTGGATTCAATCGTGCCGATCACCAGGATGCGAAAGCTGATTCAGGAACGTACAGGTGCGAATGATCAGAATCAGTTTTACAAGCTGAATCCGAAAGTGGATGATATACCAGATGCTTATTCAAAAACCTGTAATGGCGTAAAACTTCTGGTTCTTGGTACCGTTGAAACAGCAGGAAGCGGCTGTGTGTGTCCGGAGCATGTGATGTTGAAGCGCATCATCAATCATCTGGTGTTAAGGAGCAACGATGTTGTAATTCTTGATATGGAGGCTGGGCTTGAGCATCTTGGCCGTGGAACGACAGAAGGCATGGACCAGTTCATTGTTGTGATCGAACCAGGGGCAAGAAGTATCCAGACTTATAAAAATGTAAAGAGACTTGCAGCGGAACTTGGAGTTCGCCAGGTACGCGTGGTTGCCAACAAAGTAAGGAACGAGGATGATGAAGCATTTATCCGTTCCAAAATACCACAGGAAGATTTGCTTGGATTTATTCATTACAATTCAGAAATAATCGATGCAGACCGTCAGGGAAGATCACCGTTTGATGTAAGCCCGAACGCAAAAGCAGAGATTTCAATAATAAAAAGCAGGATAGACGCAGATCTGTCCAAAGGAGGTAAATAAAGTGACATTATTTGATGTTGTATTCAGTGGAAATGATACCGTATATGGCCTGACAGAGGGTGCAATCGATGCTGCGATCGAAAAACATGGTGCAGATAAAGCGATTGCTTTCCCGGATACGGCTTACAGCCTGCCATGTTATTATGCAGTAACCGGTACAAAGGTTGCTACACTGGGACAGTTAAAAGAAGCTCTGGGCGTTGTAAAAACCCTGATGACAAGAGAGCAGAAATTAAATGATGCATTTATGTCCGGTATTGCAACCGCTCTGTGTGCAGAATTTATCGAAGTACTGAAATATATTGACGGAGCTGCACCATATGAAGCTCCGTGCTACGGACATCTGGCAGATGCAGTGATCCGTGAACTTGGTGTACCGCTGGTAACAGGTGATATTCCGGGTGTTGCAGTTATCCTTGGTGCTGCACCGACTGCACAGGAAGGCGTTGACCTGGTAAAGAGCTATCAGTCACAGGGTATCCTGGTTACACTGGTTGGCGGTATCATTGATCAGTGTGAAGAACTTGGCTACAAAACAGGTGCAAACGTACGTGTGATCCCTCTGGGCAAAGATGTTACAAGTGTGATACATGTTGTATCCGTTGCAGTAAGAGCAGCTCTGATCTTCGGTAACATTCAGCCGGGTGATGCAGCAGGCCTGATGAAATACACCATGGAACGTGTACCGGCATTTGTAAATGCATTTGCACCGCTTGATCCGGTTATCGTTGCATGTGGAGCAGGTGCGATCGCACTTGGTTTCCCGGTAATCACAAACGAAGATACTTTCAAAGTTCCAAAGAGCCTGATCGTTCAGCCGGACGTTTCCAAATTCAACGCAACTTCTCTGGAAGCAAGAGATATCAAGATCAAGATCACAAACATCGACATTCCGGTTGCATTTGCATCTGCATTTGAAGGTGAGATCATCCGCCGCGGCGATATGCAGGTTGAGTTCGACGGCTCCCGTGTAGACTGCTGTGAGCTGGTTATGACAAAGGATGCATCTGAGATCGAAGATCACAAGATCACACTGGTAGGACCGGACATCGACGAAATGCCGGTAGGAAGCAAACAGAGCATCTGTTATGTAGTAGAAGTAGCAGGAAAGAGTATGCAGTCCGACTTTGAGCCGGTATTCGAGCGTAAATTCCACTCATACCTGAACTGTGTAGAAGGTATGATGCATACCGGTCAGCGTGATATGATCCGTATCCGTGTAAGCAAAGAGACATTTGAAGCAGGCTTCCGTGCAAAACATATCGGTGAAGTTCTGTATGCAAAAGTAAAGAGCGAATTCGCAGCCGTTGTAGATAAATGTCAGGTAACAATCTACACAGACCCTGCAGAATGTACCAGAGTCCGTCATGAAGTAGCTATGTCGCTGTTTGACAAACGTGATGAGCGTCTGAACACACTGACAGACGAAGGCGTTGATGTATATTACAGCTGTATCATGTGCCAGGCATTTTCCCCATCCCACGTATGCGTGGTTACACCGGAAAGACTGGGACTTTGCGGAGCTGTTTCATGGCTGGATGCAAAAGCAACCAACGAGCTGGATCCTCAGGGACCATGTCAGGTTATCACAAAAGAAAGACCGATCGATGAACGTATCGGTGAATACGAAGACGTAAACGAAGCAGTTCAGAAATTATCCCAGGGTGCGCTGGAAGACGTATCCCTGTACTCTATCATTGAAAAACCAATGACATCCTGTGGATGCTTCGAGTGTATCTGTGGTATCGAGCCGCTGTCAAACGGTGTCTGCATCGCAAACCGTGAATATGCAGGCATGACTCCGATCGGTATGACATTCTCAGAACTGGCTTCCATGACAGGTGGTGGTGTACAGACTCCTGGATTTATGGGACATGGAAAACATTTCATTGCTTCCAAAAAATTCATGAAAGCAGAAGGCGGAGTAGCACGTATCGTATGGATGCCAAAAGAACTGAAAGAACAGGTAGCAGAAAGACTGAACGCAACAGCAAAAGAGCTGTACGGCATTGATAACTTCTGTGATATGATCGCAGATGAGACTATCGCAGAAGATCCGGAAACACTGCTGGCCTACCTCGAAGAAAAAGGACATCCGGCTCTGACCATGGAACCGATGATGTAATGATGCAAGGGAGAAAAGATCATGGATTTCATGCTTGCATGGAAATCCATGAGTTTGGATCCCGCAAAAATATGAGAAAGTAGCCCGACAGGGCGGATTTCGAATATTTTCAGATTGCGAGAGCATGAAATGCAAAGCAATCTGGAGCATCATGCTTGAAACGTCGATTAACGACAGGATCATCTTAAAAAGTAACAAATATCGGCTTTCTGACTTTATGCGGATCGTCCGGAAAGCCGAATTTTATAATTTATTGTTAAATAATTGATTTTTACAGGCTGCTGTTGTAAAATAGAAGTAATGTTTTTATAACAGTCTAAAAAGCATGAAGGAGGATTTTTAGAAATGCCATTTACAGCAAAATCAGGAAAATTCAATGCCAGCATCAACACTGTTGAGTTTGGTACTGGCGATAAAGCAGTGAAAATCGGAGGCGAGAATGTATTCCCGCTGTATTCTTTTGATGCTGCAATCGAAAATGCACCGAAGGTAGGTATCGAGATCACAGATTTCGGTATGGAACATGAGCCGGAGTGCATCAAAAAATATTATGAAGGTTGTGCTACTCTGGCAGATATGGCCAGAAAAGCAGCTTCTATGGAAGGTGTAGACTTTTTAAGTTTCCGTATGGAAGGCGGAGATCCAAACGGAGCAAACAAATCTACAGAAGAACTGATCGGTGAACTGAAAGAAATCGCAGATGCAGTTGATCTTCCACTTGTAGTATGCGGATGTAAAAATGTTGAGAAAGATGCAGAACTGTTCTCAAAAGCGGCAGAAGCCCTGAACGGTAAAAATGCAGTCATCCTCTCAGCAAAAGAAGAAAATTACAAGACAGTAGGTGCAGCAGCAGGCCTGGCTTACAAACAGATAGTAGGTGCTGAATCAGCTGTTGATATCAACCTGGCTAAACAGCTTAACGTACTGATCTTTCAGCTTGGTGTTGACAGCAAGAGTGTCGTTATGAACGTAGGTAGTGCAGCAGTTGGATACGGTTTTGAGTATGTTATCTCTACTATGGATCGTGTAAAAGCGGCAGCTCTGCAGCAGGGCGATGCAAATCTGCAGATGCCGATCATTACTCCGGTAGCATCTGAGGCTTGGGGTGTAAAAGAAGCTATGGCTTCTGAAACAGATGCTCCTGAATGGGGCTCACAGGAAGAACGTGGAATCGATATGGAAGTAGAAACTGCAATGGCAGTTATCGCTGCCGGTTCCAATGCGGTAATCCTGAAACATCCGGAATCCATCAAGATCATTTCTGGTCTGATGAAAGAATTAGTCTAAGAGTTGCGTTAAGGAGGAGATGTAATTATGGCACTTAAAGGTCTTGATATTTTTAAATTATCACCAAAGAAAAACTGTAAAGAATGTGGATGCCCGACATGTATGGCATTCTCTATGAAGGTTGCACAGGGTGCAGTTGATATCGCTGCTTGTCCGTATTTCGCACCGGAAGCACTGGCTAAACTTTCAGCAGCTACCGAGCCGCCAATGAAAACGATCAAAGTTGGTGCAGGCGATGCAGAGCTGTCTTTGGGCGGCGAAACCGTTCTGTTCCGTCATGAAAAAACATTCGTAAGCAGAACAAGATATGCAATGTCTCTTTGCACATGCATGGATGATGAGACAGTTGCACAGAAACTTGAGGACATTAAAAAAGTTGATTATGAACGTATCGGCGAGCGTATGTTCGTTGAGATGGTATATGTAAATTACAGTGCAGATGGCAAACAGGATTATGTTGAGCTGGTGAAAAAAGCAGCAGAGACAGGACGTATCCTGATCCTTGACTGTAAGGATGCAGAAATTGCAAAAGCAGCACTGGAAGTATGCAAAGATGGAAAACCGATCCTGAATGGTGCAGATGCTTCCAACTACGAAGCAATGAACGCTGTTGCCACAGCAGCAGGTGTTGTACTTGGCGTAAGCGGAGCAGATCTGTCTGAAATCCACGATACAGTAGAAAAGCTGGAAGGTCTTGGAAACAAGAATCTGGTGATCGATGTAACCGGAGCAGACGTAAAAGAGACATTCAAAAATGCAGTTCAGATCCGTAAGGCAGCAATCAAAGACGGTGACAGAACATTCGGATATCCTTCTATTGTAAATCTGCACAAAATTGCAGCAGGTGATCTTCACAAACAGGCAGCACTGCTGTCCCTGTTCACAATGAAATATGGTTCCGTAATCGTTGCAGAACATATCGGTTATGCAGAAGCTCTGCCTCTGTATGGTCTGCGTCAGAACCTGTTCACCGATCCTCAGAAGCCAATGAAAGTGGAACCGGGCGTCTATCCTCTGAACGGAGCAGATGAAAACTCTGTATGCCTGACAACCGTAGACTTCGCACTGACTTACTTCCTGGTTTCCGGAGAGCTGGAACGTTCCGGTGTACCGGTAAACCTGATTATCAATGATGCTGGCGGTCTTTCCGTACTGACATCATGGGCTGCTGGTAAATTCTCTTCTTCTTCTATCGCCAAGTTCTTCCAGGAACAGGATATCGAAGGAAAGATTAAGAGCAGAAAACTGATCATCCCTGGTAAAGTAGCTGTCCTGAAGGGCGAGCTGGAAGCAAAAATGCCGGGCTGGGAGATCATCATTGCTCCAAACGAAGCAGTTCAGCTTGTTAAGTTCATGAAAGACTTTGCATAAACTAAATATACAAGCAAAAGGAGAACAAAATAATGGGAAAATTCGTTACAATCGGAGAAAGACTTTCAACAACAGCTCCAGCAGTAAATAAAGCGTTTCTGGAAAGAGATCCGGAACCGATCTTAAAAAGAGCAAAACAGCAGCTGGATGCAGGAGCTACATATCTGGATGTAAACATCGGACCGGCAGAAGGATATGGCCCGGATCTGATGAAATGGGCAGTTGAATTGCTGCAGGGTGAATTTGACAACGTACCTCTGGCACTGGATACATCCAATAAAGCAGCCATCGAAGCCGGTATCGCTGTATACAACCGTTCTAAAGGAAAACCGATCGTAAACTCTGCAGATGCTGCAGGAAGAATCGAAAACATCGACCTTGCAGCTGCAAACGATGCAATCGTTATTGCACTGTGTAACGGCGAAGGTATTGCAAAAGACAACGATGAGCGTATGGGTTACTGCCAGATGCTTCTGGAAAGAGGTCTGGAACATGGTATGGAAGCAGAAGATCTGTGGTTCGATCCGCTCTTCCTGGTAGTAAAAGGTATGCAGGACAAACAGATGCAGGTTCTGGAATGTATCAAAATGTTCTCTGATATGGGACTGAATTCTACAGGTGGTCTGTCCAATAACTCCAACGGTATGCCAAAAGCAATCCGTCCGATCATGGATTCCGCCCTGGTTGCAATGGCTATGATGCAGGGTCTGACTTCTGCAATCGTTAACCCGAACGACCTGCGTCTGATGGAAACCATCAAATCCTGTGATGTATTCAAAGGCAATACTCTGTATGCTGACTCCTATCTGGAGATCTAATAAATGTATAAGGTTACTTTTAAGTTTGAAAACAGCGAAGATGTCACAGTCTTCGCTGCTTTCGGTGAGAGCCTTCTTGAGGTAGCGAGAAAAACAAATGTAGCTATCGATGCACCTTGTTCAGGAAATGCATCTTGCGGAAAATGCAGAGTAAAACTCGTAGAGGGAGAATTGGATTCCAAACAGACGAGACACATCAGTGATGAAGAATATGCACAGGGATGGCGTCTGGCATGCTGCAGCAAAATAAATGCGGATGTTGCTGTAATGGTGCCAGATATTGCTTCTGCATATCGCAGCCGTATGAAAGTTGCGGATCTGTCATCACCGGATGAAGTAAAAATCTTTGATAATATTAAGCAATCTATTACAGAAGCAGGTATCGAACTCAAAAATAATCTTGAAAGCATTCATGTTAAAATGGATGTACCAACTCTGGATGACACTATGCCGGATAACGAACGTCTGACAAGAGCCATCCGTGAAATTACCGGAATGCAGCGTGTGAAACTTCCATATTCTGTGATCCATAAAATGGCACAGGTACTGCGTGAACACAATTTTGATGTAAACGTTGTGATCCGGAAAACAGAAAAAGACATTTTTGTCTATGACATCTGCGGTGCGGACGAAACACCGGTTATTGCAGGACTTGCAATCGATATTGGTACCACAACCGTATCTGCGATCATCATAGATATGACAGATGGAAAGATCCTTGCAAAAGGATCAAGCGGTAACGGTCAGATTCGCTACGGTGCGGATGTTATCAACCGTATTATCGAATCCCGCAAACCGGGCGGTCAGGACAAACTTCAGAAAGCGATCATTGAAGAGACAATCAATCCATTGGTACAGACGATGTGCCGTCAGGCAAAGATCAACCCGATGAACATTTACCGTATGTCGGTTGCAGCGAACACCACGATGAACCATCTTCTGATTGGAGTTAATGCGGATCCGGTTCGCATGGAACCGTACATTCCGACCTTCTTTAAGACCAATTCGATTTTTGCAGGAGATATTGGCATCAAAGTAAATCCGGATGCACATATCATTCTTGCACCGAATATCGGCAGTTATGTCGGCGGAGATATCACAGCCGGAGCATTTGTAACGATGCTGTGGAATCAGGAGCCATTCTCTCTGTTTATCGACCTTGGTACCAACGGTGAGATTGTATTTGGCAATTCAGACTTTATGTTCAGCTGTGCATGTTCTGCAGGACCAGCCTTTGAGGGCGGAGATATCAGCTGCGGTATGCGAGCGACCGACGGTGCGATCGAGGCATGTACGATAGATGCAGAAACGATGGAGCCGAAGCTGACGATCGTTGGCAATGAAGGCACAAAACCGGTTGGTATCTGCGGTTCCGGTATCATTGATATTATCAGTGAGCTGTTCCGCTGCAAGATCATCAATCCAAAAGGAAAATTTGTCAGAGAAGGCCGCCGCGTGAAACGCGATGCAGACGGAATGGGCAGCTATGTGCTGGCATTTGAAGGCGAAGAAGCAGGATCGAGCAAAGATGTAGAAATCACAGAAGTGGATATCGACAGCTTTATCCGTGCGAAAGGAGCTATTTTCTCTGCAATCCGCACCATGCTTTCTTACTGTGACTTTGATATCTCTATGATCGAGAATGTCTATGTTGCAGGTGGTATCGGAAGCGGTATCAACATGGCAAATGCGATCAATATCGGAATGTTCCCGGATATTCCGGTTGAAATGTATCATTATGTAGGAAATACATCACTGGCAGGTGCGTATGCGATGCTCTGTTCTACCGAATCTGAGCGAAAAGTATATGATCTTGCCGCTAATATGACATATATTGAACTCAGTACGATTCCGCAGTATATGGATGAATTTGTAGGGGCATGTTTCCTGCCGCATACAGATGCATCCCTGTTTCCGAATCGGTAAAATTCAAGTCGAACGTATGTGAGACGGAAGATAAATGCGGCATCAAAAGGAGAATTTTATGCAGGTAAGATACGAAAAAGATAATAAAGAAAGAATTCCTTTTGAACATTATCTGGAGGAATTTGCAGCAATCGATCCAAAAGAGGCCGCAGCCAGGGTGGGAGTACCCTGGCATGAAGAGACACAGGAATTTGAAGTGCGAATGATGCAGAAAGCATTTCTTGTAAAATGGCCGGAATGTACCATTCGAAAGGCAAATCCATTTGATGAAGGATATGGAGCCATGGAGAATGGCGTTCCGCCAAAGATCATGGCAATCCGATTTTTAACAAGGGGTGTGTACTCAGAAGGCACCGGAAAGTTTCTGACTTATCGGGAAGTGCCGCATGGAGAAGTTTATTACCGTCAGTTTAACGGAAGATGTATGATGCGGCTTGCTTTTTCTTATGGAAATAAATTGCAGGAATTTAAAAACAAAATGGAAGCACTGGGGGCAGTAAATTGCGGACACGGTGATGCCGGATACGAGTTTGAATTTATCAACGGGCATCGCGTACAGTTTTTGCTATGGGCAGGAGATGAGGAATTTCCACCATCCTCCCAGATTCTGTTTTCAGACAATTTCCCGCTGTCCTTTGAAGCAGAAGACCTGGCAGTTGTCGGGGATATTGCGATCGGGACATTAAAGAAAATGAAGGAGGATTTTACAATGGGATTTTCAACGGTACCATGTAATGAATTTGTAGAAGTTCTGGCTTCCAAAGCACCGGTTCCGGGCGGTGGCGGTGCATCTGCACTGGTTGGTGCAATCGGCACAGCTCTTGGAAATATGGTCGGAAGCCTGACAGTCGGAAAGAAAAAATATGCGGATGTAGAAGAAGAAATGCAGGAGTTAAAAGCAAAATGCGATGTTCTTCAGAAAGAACTGCTGACTCTGGTAGAGAAAGACGCGGAAGTATTTGAGCCGCTCTCCAAGGCGTATGGCATGCCAAGAGAGACAGAAGAAGAGAAGGCGGAGAAAGCACGCGTTATGGAGATTGTGCTGAAAGATGCCTGCTCCGTACCGATGGAGATCATGGAGAAATGCTGTGAAGCGATTGAACTGATCAAAGAATTTGCGGCAAAAGGTTCAGCCCTTGCGATCAGTGATGCAGGCGTAGGTGCCGTATTCTGTAAAGCAGCACTGGAAGGAGCTTCCCTGAATGTGTATATCAACACAAAATCCATGAAAAACAGAGAATATGCAGAAGAACTGAACGCAAAAGCAGATGCTATGCTGGCAAAATACCCGCCGATGGCAGATGAGATCTTTGCAAGTGTTCTTGGAAGACTGAAATAGGCGGAGGATAAGCATTATGGCAAAACAGTTATTAGGAAAAGAAGTTGTTGCAGCTTTAAACGAGCGTATTATCGCAAAAGCAGAAGCATTAAAAGCAAACGGTGTTACACCGACACTTGGAATTGTACGTGTAGGCGAAAATGAAAGCGACCTTTCTTATGAAAGAGGAGCAACAAAACGCTGCGAAAAACTGGGTGTGGAATATAAAAAATATCTGCTGCCGGCAGATGCGACACAGGAGCAGGTTCTGGCAGTGATCGATGAAGTAAACAAAGATGACAGTATTCATGGTGTTCTGTTATTCCGTCCGCTTCCAAAACATTTAAATCAGGACGAGATCGAACAGGCATTAGATCCGGCAAAAGACGTTGACTGTATGACCAACGGTTCCATGGCTGGTGTGTTTACAGGCAAAGATCTGGGATATCCTCCTTGTACACCGCAGGCCTGCATGGAGATCCTGGATCATTACGGAATCGACTGCACAGGTAAAAAAGCAGTTGTAGTAGGCCGTTCTCTGGTAGTAGGGAAGCCGGCAGCTATGATGCTGATCAAAAAAAATGCAACCGTTACCGTATGCCATACCAGAACCGTTGATATGCCGTCAGTTGTAAAAGAGGCAGATATCGTGATCGTTGCAGCAGGTCGTGCAGGCGTGGTAGATGACAGCTATGTAAGAGCCGGACAGGTGATCATCGATGTCGGCATCAATGTCAATGCAGAAGGCAAACTCTGCGGTGACGTAGCTTACGATAAAGTAGAGCCGATCGTAGATGCGATCACACCGGTACCGGGCGGTGTCGGAAGTGTTACCACATCTGTTCTGATCGGACATGTAGTGGATGCAGCAGAGAAAGCAGCTGCAAGGAGGTAAGACAAATGGAACTTCGGGAAGTCATGCAGAAACGAAAAAGTATCCGTCAGTATCTGACGACTCCGGTAGAAGAAGAAAAAGTAAAAGCTATGATCGAGGCAGCAATCCTTGCACCGACCTGGAAAAATGCTCAGGAGATCCGTTATTATGTGGCGGTTTCCGAAGAAAAAAGACAGGCAGTACTGGATGCCCTGGGTGAAGGCAATCGCAAAAAAACGCAGAACGCTCCGGTTTTCCTGATATCTGCCGTTATTTTAAACCGTGCCGGTTTTCAGAAAGACGGCACTGCAGATAACGAGCTTGGAAACGGCTGGGGCTATTACGACTGCGGTCTGCACGATATGAATCTTCTGCTGGAGGCGGCAAATCAGGGCTTATCTACGCTGGTTATGGGACTACGTGATGCAGATAAATTGCGTGAAGCATTTGACATCCCAAAAGAAGAGTCCATTGTCAGTGTGATCAGTGTGGGATACAGCGATGCAGATCCGGACAGACCGACAAGAAAATCAGTAGAAGAGATTGCAAAATTCTTTTAACCGATCGGGTTGTTGGTCAGATGCCAGCAGAAGATAATGGTTCGGTTATAAGTGTATGTCTGAATCGCTATTATAAAATCAATTTTATCATTTTTAAAAGGAGTTGGCGTAATGATGACAACAAAGAGAGAAGTAGTTGAAAAAATGTGTGGTGGAAAAGGACACGTAATCATTGACCGTATCCTCGGTGAAAAAGAACTCAACGGAAAATGCGGATTATATGCAAAAGTAACGATTGAACCGGGATGTTCTCTTGGCTATCATGAACATCACAATGAGAGCGAAACTTATTTCATCTTAGCAGGTCAGGGTGATTATGATGATAATGGAACCGTACGCCCGGTTAAGGCAGGAGATGTGACTTACACACCGGATAACCACGGTCATGCACTGACCAATACCGGAGATACCGATCTGGTATTTATGGCACTGATCATTCTTGATTAAAAAATAAAGGCGAATGTAGATAAGATTTATTATGCGATTCTTGTCCGCTTCGCTGAAATGTAAAAATTAAAAAACAGACAGTGATTTCGGGTTCGATTTCGCTGTCTGTTTTTTTGTTATAGAAACGGAGAAAATACAGCATACGACGTACATCAGAAACATTCTTGAATGGAAAAATTCCGATCTGCTGATAAATTCAGGAAAGTGTGGCATTTTCGTTATATTTCTCAAATTCTTTTTCCATATCGACGAGTGTATCTGCATAGCTTAACAGTTCCGCAACACGCTGCTCTCGGTTGTCGTATTCTTTTTTATAAGAAATACGATGCTCCATGGCAGCCCAGAAATCCATGGAAATCGTGCGGAGCTGGATCTCGACCGGATAATATTCACTGGCATCCAGACAGAAAACATTTACGCCGAGAATGATATGATGACTTCGATAGCCATTCGGTTTGGGATTGGTGATATAGTCACGTTCCCGGATAAAGATCAGATCAGACTGTTTTTTCAGCATATCGATCAGATTTTTAATATCACCGACGAAATAACAGACAATGCGGATGCCGGCGATGTCCTGCAGAAGATCCTTTGCATTTTCAAGAGTCGGTTCTTCCCCCTTGCGGATCAGTTTTTCTTCGATGCTCTGCTTGCTCTTGATGCGGTACTGCATCGTATGTATCGGATTTTCAGCAGAAGCCTTGTAAATATTGTGGTTTAAGATCTCCAGCCTGGTCAGAAGCAGTTTCATTGCATCATCGTATGGACGGATCAGATCATAATACTCAGTGTCAGTCATGGAAAACTCCTTTAAAATATCAAAAATTTCGTAACTGTTTCTTTACTTCACAGTTGCGATGTTAAAATCATTTCATGGCAGAATTTGATAAAATCCCAAAATATAAAGATGTTAAGGTCAAAAGATGCCATACGAATTGTTACGTACTTCGTACTCCCACAATTCTATCCAACATTCGCATATCGTGAAGCTGACGCTCCACTTTTATGCTCATATTGGGTGGGTCATTAAGCCATAAAACCACTCCTGTGTAAGCACATCGTGGTTTCAGGCTTTTGACCCTAGCATCATATAAATACAATATAACAGAAAATTATGGACTTCCTGTGACAAAAGTATAAAGCAATGAGAAAAATAATAAATAAAAATGAGTCTTGACAAAAAGATAACAAAGAGGCTATAATGATAACGTGAATTACATATTGCTGTAGCAAGTGCCGATGAGAATCGGATGAAAGGGAATCAGGTGCAAAACCTGAACGGTCCGGCCACTGTAAGCAAGGAGCACTGTCTTGAAAAACCATTGCATACCCATTTTTGTGAGAAGGTAAGACAGCGTGAAGATAGGCGAGTCAGGAAACCTGCTTGATACATGAGATGAGCTTCCGTGTAAAGCTAAAACATCCAATCCGAAGTCAGAGACGTTCTGGTTTCGTATGATGTCTGCTAAGGGTAAGCAGATGTTTATTATTTTATGAAAAAATAGCGATTGAATCCATCTCGAGCAATCCTGAACATATTGGGGGTAATTCACAGCATACCTCCTTCTGTGGCAGGAATCCGCACCTGCCATAAGATAAAAGAACCGGTTTCCTAACTCCGCAATAGGAAACCGGTTCTTATTATCTCAGTCGGAGATTAAACTCCGACTAAGATAAACGCTCCGCGGGGATGCACAGCGATTCTGTCAGGTAAATGTCAGCAAAGCTGACCAGAATCGTGTGCCAATTCTCACATTCGTTCGACTTGAATTTACTTTAATTCAATTTCTGCCAGTTCTTTTGGAGGGAGCTGTTTGCTGGAAACGGATTTAAACCATTTCACTTTTGCAGCAGCTTTGTTCAGAGGAAGGTTGGTTCCGGCACCGGCAATACAGCCGCCAGGACATCCCATTCCTTCAATCAGACATCCGTTTATTTTTCCGGCTTTGGCAAGAGCCAGTGTCTTTTTACATTCTGCAAGTCCTTCAGCATGGATAATTTTTGGTGTGACATCCGGGTAATAAGCCTTCAGACATTCCTCGATCGCACCGGCAACACCGCCTGCTACGGCATAACCACGTCCGGCAGCAGTGGCATCGTGCATGGAATGGGCATTTTCTTTCTCACCCATATCAATTCCCTTTGCATCGAACATACCGACCAGTTCCTCAAAAGTGATAACAAAATCGACATCACTTCGCACCGAACGACGGCTGGCTTCCAGTTTTTTCGCAGCACACGGACCGATAAATACAACTTTGGCATCCGGATGTTCCTGTTTGATACTTCTCGCAGTCGCAACCATCGGTGTCAGCTCCTGAGAAATATTGTCGATCATAGTCGGAAAATATTTTTTCGCAAGCATGGACCAGGAAGGGCAGCAGGAAGTCAGAAGGAACGGAAGTTCTCCGGTTGCTACTTTTTCGGCATAATGTCTGGCTTCTGAGACGGCTCCAATATCGGCACCGAGAGCTACCTCATAAACTTCGGAAAATCCAAGAGTTTCCAGGGCTGCGTGGACATCTTTTGGCTCCATGCTGCCAAACTGACCAACAAACGCAGGAGCAATTTCTGCGATGATTTCATTGCCTTCTTTTAAGGAACGTGCAAGCTGATAAATCTGAGACTTGTCACTGATCGCTCCAAAAGGACAGCTGACCATACACATACCGCAGGATACACATTTTTCGTTGTCAATCTTTGCCCGGCCGAATTTATCACTTCCGATTGCTTTTACGCCGCAGGCACGGGAACATGGACGTTCCTTTTTGGAAATGGCATCATACGGGCAGACCGATTTACATTTTCCACAGTGCACACATTTTTCCTGATCAATATAAGAATGTCCGTTTACCATGGAAATGGCATGTTTCGGGCAGACTTCCGCACACGGGTGGGCAAGGCAGCCTTTGCACATATCGCTTACTTCATATTTATTATCCTCGCAGGAAGCACAGGCGGAAGGGACAACCTGCATCAGAGGCGGCTCATAATATTTTTCGGAAATATTGCTGGCCTCGATGCCATCAGTCAGGTGGACCGGTTTGTTTGTCGGACGCAGACACATTCCCATGGCAAGGCGGACGCGTTCCGTGGCAATCGCACGGGCACGGTAAATACTGTCACGGTACTGCGGACCATCTTCCGTTACGATTTTATAGGGAATTGCTTCAATATCGTGGATCAGTGATTCGTCATCGGATTCAAAGCCGATTCTGGAAACCTCAGCAAAAATCTGACGGCGGATTTTTCTTACTTGTGTTTCAATACCTCTCATGTCTTATAAACTCCTTTATTTCAGTCGAGAAGACTCCCACTTCTGCAAGTGGTGAGTAATAACAAGTCTTTCTCAGTGGGAGTACAATCTCCGACTGAGATAAACGCTCCGCGAGGATGTGCAGTGATTCTGAGAAGAATATGTCAGCTTTCGCTGACCAGAATCACGCACCAAGTCTCACGTGCGTTCGACTTGAATTCAAGTTCCGGGTCGAAGAAGCAGAAGTCTCCTTCGGTCAGGATGAATTTATGGTGGCATGCATACTTCCTTCTCAAAGCACTATAACATATTGATAAAATATTATCAAGGCAAGTCCATGCTCAAAAAACGGAACATCCATATTGTATGTGAAAAATTTAACACAAATATCGCAGTTATCTGACATAACTATGGAAAAGTATTTTGTTTGTTAAATTTTTAATTAATGGAAAAGGCATTGTATATAATAAATAAATAAGATATAATTAACACACAAAATTTGTCAATAAATACAAGAGAGTAGGAGGTATGATTTATGCTGGATCAGTCATATTACCAGAAAGCGGACGAAATCATTGCTTTTTATGGTAAGAAACCATCATCCCTGATTCCTGTGATGCAGGATATCCAGGGGGTATATCGTTATCTGCCGGGAGAATTGCTGACGTACATTGCAAAAGAGATTGGAGTAAAAGAGGCAAAGGCTTACAGTGTTGCGACTTTTTACGAGAATTTCTCTTTTGAACAGAAGGGAAAATATGTGATCAAGGTCTGCGACGGAACAGCCTGTCATGTAAGAAAATCAGCGGCAATCCTCGATGCATTTATGAAAGAACTGGGACTTTCCGATAAGAAGCATACAACGGATGATATGCTTTTTACGGTAGAGACCGTATCCTGTCTCGGTGCGTGCGGACTGGCACCGACCTGTACGGTGAACGATGAAGTCCACCCGAATATGACACCGGAGAAAGTAGTGGGATTGATTACAGAATTGCGAGGTGAGTGCTGATGATCCATAACAGAGACGAGTTAAAAGAATGTCGCCAGAAGGCAAAAGCAGATATGGAGACGGCAGCCTGTCGTATTCTGGTCTGTTCCGGCACCGGCTGTATCGCAACCGGTTCTGAGAAAATATACAATCGCTTTTTAAAACTTGCAAATATAACACCGGGCGTGAGCGTAATCTTTGCACCGCACGATGAAGACACACACATTGGGCTGAAAAAGACCGGATGTCAGGGATTCTGTGAACTTGGCCCACTTGTGCGTATCACGAAAAACGATGAGACCGTTCAGTATGTAAAAGTTCAACTGGACGACTGCCAGGAATTGTTTGAACGTGCTGTGCTCGGTGATGAGGTAGTGGAGCGTTTATTATACCGTAAAGAGAAAAAAGTTTACCGTCATCCGAAAGAGATTCCGTTTATCGCAAAACAGACCAGGATCGTTCTGGAGAACTGCGGACGTTTTGATGCAGAATCCATTGACGAGTACATGGCATCCGGCGGTTTCTCTGCCCTGGAAAAAGCGATGTTTGAGATGACAAGTGAAGAAGTGATCGAAGAGATCGATAAATCCGGGCTGCGGGGAAGAGGCGGCGGCGGTTTTCCGACCGGACGCAAATGGAAACAGGTGGCACACCAGAAAGAAAAAGTACGTTATGTCGTATGTAATGGTGATGAAGGTGATCCGGGTGCTTTTATGGATGGTTCCGTTATGGAAGGTGATCCGTACAAACTGCTGGAAGGCATGATGATCGCCGGATATGCAGTCGGGGCTGCCAATGGTTATATCTATGTGCGTGCAGAATATCCGATGTCCGTTTCCAGACTCCGCCATGCGATCGCAGAGATGGAAAACCGGAATCTGTTAGGTGACAACATTTTAGGAACAGATTTCTGTTTCCATATGCATATCAACCGCGGAGCAGGTGCATTTGTATGTGGAGAGGGAAGTGCACTGACGGCATCCATCGAAGGAAAACGAGGTATGCCGCGTGTCAAACCGCCAAGAACGGTAGAAAAAGGACTGTGGGAGAAACCGACCGTCCTCAACAACGTAGAAACGTTTGCCAACGTACCGAAGATCATTCTGCAGGGAGCCGACTGGTATCGTTCGATCGGAACGGCCGGAAGCCCTGGAACCAAAACATTCTCCCTGACCGGTGCGATTGAAAATACCGGTCTGATTGAAGTGCCGATGGGAAGTACACTGCGGGAAATTATTTATGATATCGGCGGCGGACTTAAGGAAGGATCTCAGTTTAAAGCCGTACAGATCGGCGGACCGTCGGGCGGCTGTCTGACGGAGAAGCATCTGGATGAACCGCTTGATTTTGACTCCGTAAAGAAATTTGATGCAATCATAGGATCTGGCGGAATGGTTGTCATGGATCAGCACACCTGTATGGTAGAAGTTGCCCGGTTTTTTATGAGTTTTACGCAGAGAGAATCCTGCGGAAAATGTGTTCCGTGCCGGGAAGGTACGAAGCGTATGCTGGAGATCCTGGAAAAGATCGTAGAAGGCAGAGGCGAAGAGGAAGATCTCGACCGTCTGGAGGAGCTTGCGGCAATGATCCGCAGCATGGCACTTTGCGGACTCGGAAAGAGTGCACCGCTTCCGGTCATCAGTACTCTTAAATTATTCCGAAACGAATATCTGGAACATATCAACGAGCATAAATGTGCCGCAAAAGTCTGTCAGGCTATGCGTAAATATGTGATCAATCCGGAGTTCTGTAAGGGCTGCAGCAAGTGTGCGAAGAACTGTCCGGTTGGTGCGATCAGCGGAAAAGTAAAACATCCGTTCCATATTGACCCGAATATCTGTATCAAGTGTGGTGCATGTAAAGAAAACTGTGCATTTAATGCCATTTACATAGAAGAGTAGGAGGGCAGATTATGGGATTTATGATAATTGACGGTAGAAAAGTAGAATTTACCGATGAAAAAAATATTCTGACGGTCATAAGAAAAGCAGGCATTGACGTACCGACACTGTGTTACCATTCAGAACTTTCTACTTTTGGTGCGTGCAGACTCTGTACGGTAGAAGACGACAGAGGAAGGACATTTGCGTCCTGTTCCGAAGAGCCGAGAGATGGCATGGTGATCTATACAAACTCAGAAAAAGTAAGAAAATACCGCAAGCTGATCGTAGAGCTTTTGCTGGCTGCACATTGCAGAGACTGTACGACCTGTATCAAGAGCGGCGAGTGTGTACTTCAGGAACTGGCACACCGCCTCGGCGTGAAAAAAGTACGTTTCCAGAATACAAGAGAAGAAAGACCGCTTGACTTTTCTTCTCCTGCGATCGTGCGTGATCCGAATAAATGCATCCTTTGCGGAAACTGCGTGCGTGTCTGTGACGAGCTCCAGGGGATCGGTGCGATCGATTTTGCTTACCGCGGAACCGATGCGATGGTCATGCCGGCATTTGACCGGCAGATCGCAGAGACAGACTGTGTAAACTGCGGACAGTGCCGTGTATTCTGCCCGACCGGTGCGATTACAATCCGTACTAACATTGGAGAAGTATGGAAGGCACTGGCAGACAAAGATACCAGAGTCGTGGCTCAGATCGCCCCGGCAGTGCGTGTGGCAGCCGGTGATGCATTTGGACTTCCGAAAGGTGAAAATGCGATGGGCAAGATTGTGGCAGCTCTGCACCGCATGGGATTTGATGAAGTCTTTGACACCAGTTATTCAGCGGATCTGACGATCATGGAAGAATCTGCAGAATTCCTGAAACGCCTGGAAAAAGGGGAAAACCTGCCGCTGCTCACCTCCTGCTGTCCGGCTTGGGTCAAATTTGTGCAGGATCAGTTCCCGGATTATAAAGAAAACATTTCCACCTGCCGTTCTCCGCAGCAGATGTTCTCCGCGGTCATTAAAGAATATTACCGCAATCCGGAGCATGCAGAAGGCAAAAAGACTGTTGTTGTATCCATTATGCCGTGTACGGCAAAGAAGATGGAGGCAGAACGTCCAAACAGTTATACCAAAGGTGAGAAGGATACGGACATTGTCATCACCACAACGGAGCTTACCAGGATGATCCGTACTGCCGGTATTGCACTCGATAAGATCGAAGCAGAATCCTGCGATATGCCGTTTGGTATTGCATCCGGTGCCGGTGTGATCTTCGGTGTGACCGGCGGTGTAACGGAGGCCGTGATTCGCAGACTCGTTCCGGGACATGGAAATGCCGTGATGGATTCCATCGCAGAAGCCGGTATGCGAGGCGAAGAAGGCATCAAAGAGTTTTCCATTACTTATGAAGGCAAAGAACTGAATATCTGCGTAGCCAGCGGACTTGCCAATGCCAGAAAAGTCATGGAACAGGTACAAAGCGGTGAGAAACAATATCATCTGATTGAGATCATGGCGTGCAGACGCGGCTGTATCATGGGTGGCGGTCAGCCAATCCCGGCAGGTCCGAGACATAAAGAAGCAAGAGCAAAAGGCCTGTACCGTGCAGACGGAAATATGGCGATCAAGAAATGTACCGAAAATCCGCTGATGGATGTTTTCTACAACGGAGAAGATTTCAAAGGAAAAGCACACGAGCTGTTACATAATCCGTTCTAAAAGCGAGACCCCCTCACATATGCTGTATCAGTATAGTGAGGGGGTTAAATTATGGATACGTTTCATCTGTATCAGGATATACAGGCACGGACGAAGGGCGAGATCTACATAGGCGTGGTCGGCCCGGTGCGAACAGGAAAATCCACGTTTGTCCGTCGCTTTATGGAGCAGCTTGTTCTGCCGCATATGAAAAAAGAAAACAGTCAGGTATCAAAAGATGAACTCCCGGTGAGTGGCGGCGGAAAGACGATCACGACCGTAGAACCGAAATTCGTTCCGGCGAAAGCAGCAGAAGTAGAACTGGATGAAGGGATTACAGCAAAAATCCGCCTGATCGACTGCGTGGGATTTGTGATCGACGGAGCTTTTGGACTCGATGAAAACAATCAGGTGCGGATGGTAAAAACGCCGTGGTTAAAAGAGGCAATCCCGTTTCCGCAGGCAGCGGAGATCGGCACCGGAAAGGTGATCCGTGACCACTCAACTGTCGGGATTCTGGTGACAACCGACGGAACGATTGGAGATTTCCCGAGGGAAGCTTATAAAAGTGCCGAGGAAAAGACGGTTCTGGAGCTGAAAAAAACAGGCAAGCCGTTTGTGATCGTTTTAAATTCTCAGAAACCGTATTCGCAGGAGACGAAAGCACTGGCAGAAGAATTGTCAAAAACGTATGAAACTGCTGTGATCCCGGTCAACTGTGAGCAGATGAAAGAAGAAGACATCCGCAGGATCCTGACGGAGCTTCTCTATGCATTTCCACTGACCCGTATTGAATTTTTTGTGCCGCGATGGATTGAGACACTGGATGTGGAACATCCGGTAAAAAAGGCAATCCTGGAGTCGATTCGTGAAATTTTTGCAAACGTCGGCAGTCTGCGGGATGTGACGGCAGAGTCACTGGCACCATCCTGCGAATACATCGATAAAAGCAAACTGGAACAGATTTCCCTCTCTGACGGCAGCGTACAGGTACGTCTCGAGGTGCCGGAAAAATATTATTATCAGATGCTCAGCGAGATGGCAGGCGTGCAGATCGACGGGGAATATCAACTGATCTCCATGATCCGGGAATTATCTGAGAAACGCAGAGAATATGAGAGTGTGCAGGAGGCATTAAATGCAGTACATGGCACAGGCTACGGCGTGATCACACCGCAGAGAGAAGAAATCCGTCTCGAAGCACCCGCCCTCACAAAACAGGGAAATCGCTACGGTGTCAAAATAAAAGCCAGCAGTCCGTCTGTTCATCTGATCCGGGCAGATATCGAAACCGAGATCGCACCGATCGTCGGCAGTGAACAGCAGGCAAAAGACCTGATTGCTTATATCGAAGAAAACGCAAAAGGAGAAAATGGCATCTGGGATACCAATATTTTCGGAAAATCCGTCAGCCAGCTGGTAGAAGACGGCATCCGCACCAAACTTTCCATGATCGGCGAAGAAAGCCAGGGCAAATTGCAGGATACCATGAAAAAGATTGTCAATGAATCGAGCGGAAGGATGATCTGTATTATCATATGATGCCAGGATTGTGGGAGTGCATAGCACGAAACAATCCGTAGGCATCAAAGTCGGGGGCTTTTGACCCCGACATCATATTCAACTGTAAAATGCAGCTTATGTACAACATAGGCTGCATTTTTTTCTGCACAAAATCAGAAAGTGTTCGAAAATCAAAGAAAATCAGACCACAGCGTCTGACACATCTTGATGAAGGAAAAGAAAACTTATAAAATAAAAAAGAAATAAGATTTATAAAAACAAAGGAGTTTTTATGAAAGACCAGAAATAGGGTGTAGTGTGAGTTGTAACAAGAGCGGATGGGAAATCATTCGCTCTTGCTTTTTTTCTTTTCAGGTGTTGCAGTTTGCATAAGAAAAAGTTATACTATAGTTTCAAGATTAAAACAAACGATAAGGATGAGAACATGAATGAATTTGCAAAGCTGCTGTCAGCATTCGTAAAAGAAAAAGGTGTAAAAATACAGCCCTTTGCCAGGTATTGTGGTTATGACCGGGCGAATATGTACAAAATTCTCAAAGGTCAGAGAAATCTTCCGGGAAGAGAGATTGTGGAGAAGGCAGCAAAATATATGCACTTGCTTCCATCAGAGGAAGAAAAACTCTGGGAAGCGTATGAAATATCTGCACAGGGATCCGATAATTATTACAGACGCAAGGAAGTCCAGAAATTTTTTACTGAGCCAATTCTCAGTAGTAATGTTAATATAACTGCCCTGACGGAGGGAGAACCGGCAAAATTCTGCATACTCGACAATGAGAGTATTCCTCTTCGGGGAGGATATGAAATAGATGCTGCTTTGTTTCGGCTGATTGGAGAAGAAAGTCGGAACAAAGACGGACATTTGCGGCTTATGATCCAGCCGGAAAGTAATTCCCTGAGCAGTATCCTGTCCGTGCATGGAAACTATGCCTGCAATACTCGTATTGACCATATTGTATGTCTGAGCAGCAATCCTGAAAACGTATATAGGAAAAAGAATTATAATCTGGATTGCCTGCGGTGTGTGCTGCCACTCTACAATTATAATTATGATTATAATACCTGGTATTATTACAGTAAGATTCCGGTGCAGGAGAAAAAATTTGGTCTTTTTCCGTATATGGTTTTGTCATCGAAGTATGCCTGTGTTTTAACAGCTGATATGCAAAAAGGATATATAACGGCAAAGCCGGAAATATTGAGGATTTTTGAGGAGATTTTTGAAGAATGTCTCGAAGAGTCGAAACCGATGATTCGGCGTATTACAGATCTTGATGAACAGTTTGAAGTTACAGGTAAAATTTTGAAAAATAAAGATCAGGTACAGAGCTTTCAGATGACACCATGCCTGACTCCGGTGCTGACAGAGCAAATTTATGAAAAATATCTGAAAAAAGAGCTTCCGGGAAGGGAAAAGCTAATCCAAACGCTTTGCACTTATGGTGAAGAAATTAAACGCTCAGATATTCAGTATGTTACGTCACTGGAAGGGATAAAGCGTTTTCTGAAAACCGGAATAATCAGTGAATGGCCGCCGGAATTGTATGATCCACTTGAAATGGATGACCGTATCCAGTTAATAAAAGATTTGATTTTTTCGGACAATGGAATAAATATCCGTATTTTAAAGAAGACGGTGGGAAATTTTGATGCAGAAATCTACCTGTGCGTCAGCAGAGAATATGGTATTTTGAAATTTATTGTTCCGGAAAAACAGATGCAGCTTCATCTTATGCTGGAAGAAACAGGATTGCTTTTTTCCTTTTTTGATTTCTGTGAAAATTTATCGACGGAACAAATATTTAGCAGTTCGGAAGAGATAGAAAGTTTTTTAAAAGATTTGCTCACTAAGTGAAATTATGGTTTGTTCAGCAGTGAAACGCTTGTTGCGTTTTTCTATGTGCAAATCTCAATTTTTGTGTTATCATGAGCATAAAATGAAAAATATATAGCATAATATAATATGATAAATAATATTATATACGCCTTACTGAAATTGCAGAAGGACAGGAGGACAAAAATATGTTTCTAGAATCAATGATTCTCCATAATTTCAGGTGCTTTTCTGATATAGAAATAAAATTTAATAACCAACTTACGGTGGTCGTTGGAAATAATGGGGCAGGAAAATCAACGATTCTGGAGGCTGCCACAATTGCAGCGGGTACTTTGACGGCAGCGATGGATGGACTCACAAATTATGGGATCAAGAAGAATGATGCTCATTATAAATATTATGATCTGGGAAGTACCATTGATGTTCAGCCGCAATTTCCGGTTGAGATTACAGCATCAGGTAAAATGGATGGAAAGGATATAACGTGGAGCCGAAGTCTTAAATCTGCAAAAGGCAGAGGAGGGCTGGCATCTGCAAAGGAGCTTACATCCATTGCAGAAGAGTATCAGGAGAGAATGAGAAACGGGGATCGAGAGCTGAAATTACCTGTTATTTCGTATTATGGGACAGGACGGCTCTGGGCACAGCATCGTGAGAAAAAGAATGATACTTTTGAAAAAAATAACAGAAGCAATGGATATATAGACAGCCTTGACGGTGCAGCAAATGATAAGCTGATGATGAAATGGTTTGAAAAAATGACTTATCAGCAGCTTCAGAGACAAGAAAAAATTCCGGAATTTGTTGCAGTTAAAATGGCACTGGAACAGATCTTTGCTTCGGTTACAGGATATTCAGATGTAAAAGTACAGTTCAATCTGGATACGGGTGAAATAGATATTCTTTATTTTGATGGGACAGAACATGTGAGGATGCCCGTTTCTCAGCTGAGTGATGGATACAAGTGTACGATAAGTCTGATTGCAGATATTGCATATCGAATGGCTATTCTTAATCCACAGTTACTGAATAAAGTATTAGTGGAAACAGAAGGGATCATTTTGATAGATGAAGTGGACCTGCATTTACATCCAAAGTGGCAGAAGCGAATTTTGAAAGATCTGATGGATATATTTCCTAAAGTTCAGTTTATCGTCAGTACACATGCACCGGAAGTGATTAATTCTGTGAAAAAAGGATCTGTTGTGATTCTCAGAAATAATGAAGTTATCAATGCAACTGATGAAACATATGGTAAAGATGCAAATACCATTTTAAGAGAAGTGATGGAAGTTTCTTCAAGACCGGATATCATTCGATTTTTATTTGAAAAATTTTATGAATTACTGGATAGCGGCGAATGGAAGATGGCAGAGGAGATTATTGGGCAATTGGAAAAAGAAATAGGAAATAACGATCCGGAAATCAATGCGTGTCGTGTGCGTCTTGAGTTGAAACAGATGTGAGGTAAAATGCCATGATCAGGATAAAAAAGGGCAGAGAACCCGGAAAGTTACTCTGGTATCGTCAACAGGATGGAGCATCTTATGAACAGATGGATAAAGAAGTAAGAGAGGAACTAATAGATCAATTGCTGCGAGAACAGGGGCATCTTTGTGCATATTGTATGTCCAAAATTCCGGAAAGCAGAAATCTCCCAAGCGGTGTACCTGCGGTTACGATAGAACATTGGCTGCCGAGAAATCCAGATGATAAGCTGGATATTGGACAAGGTTTGGACTATAAAAATATGTTTGCAGTCTGTTCCGGAAATAGAGGATGCGGGTGCGAAGAAAAACTGACCTGCGATGCCAGAAAAGGAAACGATGCAATAAAAGTAAATCCTTGTGATGAAAGTACACTGCGTGGAATTACATACAAATCAAACGGAATCATACAGTCCTCTGATCCGGTGATTGATGAAGATTTGAATCAGAGACTGAATTTGAATGGAGCAAATTCATCATTTCAGGAAAACAGAAAACAAGTGCTGGAAAGTCTGATTTTTGATGTGAAAAAAAGATGTGGAAATGGTGATATATCTTTGTATTGCAAACGAAGGTTAGAAAAGATTCAGGCGATGGATGATCAGAAGATTCCGTATGTCGGGATTTTGATATGGTGACTTGAAAAACATATAAAATGAAAGTAAGGCAGAAGTTTCTTTCATGATTTTTATTTTCCCCACAGGTACAGGTTGTATTTTCTCGGGAATACATTTGACAAATACAGGAATTTCGTCTATAATGGCGATGAAATGTAACAGATTTGTAACAAATAGTTTGATATTTAGTTACAGATCAGTTTTGAGAAGTGTGGGGGAAAGGATAAATAATGAAGAGAAAAAGAAGAATCATGCTGGCAGTATTCGCAGTGATGTTTGCGATGCTTTGTATGCCGCAGAGGGCGGAGGCTGCAAGAAAGGCAGTCTGGAAGGATGTTGATGGTGTCTGGTATGCTTACAGAGGCAGCAAACTGGTGAGGAACAAGTGGGTTGGCGATTACTATGCCGGTCCGGACGGTTCCCTTGTGAAAAACCAGTGGATTGGCGAATATTTTGTGGGTGAAGACGGAAAATGGATTGAGAATTTTAAAGGCGGCTGGTATAAAATTAATAAAAAATATTATTATTATACCCCGGAAGGTGAAAAGCAGCTTGGCTGGATCCAGCTCGGAAAACGGAAGTATTATCTGGATCCGAAGAAAAATGGTGCGAGAGCGACCGGCTGGAGAAGGATCGAGGGATATCGCTATTATTTCAGCAAAAAGAAAGGTTATATGCTGACCGGCTGGAGATATATCAACAAGCAGTATTACTTTTTTCAGAAAAATACAGGAATCTGTCTTCAGGGCTGGTTTCACTGGATCGGTAAAACCTACTATACCGGTGAAAAATATTACCGTGTGACCGGATGGCAGGTGATTGACGGAAAACGTTATTATTTTGCAAAAGACGGAGGTTTGCAGAGCGGCTGGCTTGATTCGAAAGGAAAGAAATATTATCTGGATCCGGACAATGGTTCTGCTGCAGCAGTTGGTCTGCTTTCTGTTGACCGTGTTACATATTATTTCAATGCCAAAGGTGTCATGCAGAAAAACAAGGCAGTCACGATTGACGGCGTTGTCTATAACATTGACCTGAATGGAAGGTGTACAGCAAACATTCAGGACAGGGATGATAATATCACAGACAAGATGTTGTTTTTTACGACGTTTGAGTCAGGAACGGCAGCCTATGCACAGGTTGGTGGAGACAATGGCAATGCCTGTGGCAAATATCAGTTTGACTATCGCTATTCACTGCTTCCATTTGTGAAATATTGTTATGAGAGCAATCCGACATTTTTTGCAGAATTTAAAAAATATGCGGCATACACTGACAGTCAGAAATCACTGCTGAAGGGAAATACGAAATTCTATGCGGCATGGAGAACGATCTACAACAAATCGCCGAAAGGCTTTGCTTCTTATCAGGATGCTTATGCAAAGCGTGAATATTATGATGTGACGGCAGGATATCTGCAGAGCAAATTTAATATCAATATGGATGCAAGACCGGATATTGTAAAAGGAGCAGTATTTAGCTATTCCATCCAGCACGGTCAGTGGACGGCAGCAGGAGCAGTCAAAGCGGCCGGAATCAAAAACAGTACGACGGACGAGCAGTTTTTACAGAAACTGTATGCATACCGCAAAAAAACATATCCGGCGTATACCACGCGTTACAACGAAGAACTTTCCCTTGCATTATCTTTATTGTAAAAAAGACAGCGGTCAGACGAAGAGAACATATTTTCGAACTGACTGCTGTTTTTTGTTGCGAAGCCGTTTTTTTCCTGTTATAATGAATTGGATATCGGTGACACTCGTTTAGTGCCAAACGAAGTAGAGCACAGATTGTGGGCGTTACTTTGTAATGGAGCGATTCGCAAGTATCCTTTGGGACCAAAATAATTGTGAGAGTACAAAGTACAAAACAATCTGTTGGCATATAGTTTAACGAAGTGTAGAATCACGCACCAAGTCTCACGTGCGTTCGACTTGAAACAAAGCAAAACAATTTACAGGAAATAGAAGAATAGAGGACGATCATGATTCTGGAAGAGACATTAGAGAAAATCAAGAAACCATCACAGGAAGCGATGGAGCGGTGCAGGCAGCACTGGGATTCGATCGCAAAGCCGCTGCACAGTCTTGGCAAACTGGAGGATGCTCTGGTGCGAATCGCCGGGATGACCGGAAATGAAAGGATTCATCTGGATAAAAAGGCACTGGTTGTGATGTGTGCAGATAATGGTGTGGTAGAAGAGGGAGTCACGCAGTCCGGGCAGGAAGTGACAGCGATTGTTTCAGAAAATATGCTGTCTGGCAAGGCAACTTCCAGCATTATGTGCCGATCGACCGGAGCGGATATCTTCCCGGTCGATATCGGGATCGCAAGAGACACTTCTCTTCGAAATGAAAAAGTGGCGTATGGCACGAAAAATATGGCAAAAGGTCCGGCGATGACCAGGCAGGAAGCAGTGCAGGCGATCGAGACTGGCATCCGCATTGTTCGGGAATTAAAGGAAAAAGGTTATCAGATCCTTGCAACCGGAGAGATGGGGATTGGAAATACCACCACCAGCAGTGCTCTGGCAGCCGTTTTTCTGGGGATTCCGGTTGAGGCGGTAACAGGAAGAGGTGCAGGGCTTTCTACTTCCGGGCTGACAAAGAAGATATCTGCGATCCATCAGGCAATCCAGGTAAATCAGCCGGATTCGGCGGACGGCATCGATGTGCTTGCAAAAGTCGGAGGATTTGACCTTGCCGGGATGGCAGGTCTGTTCCTCGGCGGTGCGGCAGAGGGGATTCCGGTTGTGATCGATGGGATCATTTCTGAAGCTGCAGCATTGGCAGCGTATGTAATCTGCCCGAACTGCGTAAATTATATGATTGCTTCTCATCTGTCAAAAGAACCGGCGGCACAGATGATTCTATCGAAACTGGGATTAGATGCCATGCTGGACTGTGAGATGCATCTTGGAGAGGGCACCGGAGCCCTGACACTGTTTCCAATCCTTGATCTTGCCTGTGTGGTTTATAATAGCATGAGTACCTTTGAAGAGGCAAGCATTGAGCAGTATGAGCACTTGGTCTGAGGAGGGGGATGCGATGTTTGTTACGGTGACAGGAGGCAGCGGCAGCGGGAAATCTGCCTTTGCGGAAGAACAGATCCTGAAATTTCCGGAGAAAAACAGGCTCTATATTGCGACGATGGTCTGTTTTGATGAAGAGAGCAGACAGCGTGTGAAACGCCACAGAAAAATGCGAAAAGAGAAGCATTTTGATACCCTGGAATGTCCGACGGATCTTGTCCATGTCAGGATTCCAAAGGACACGGCGGTGCTCCTGGAATGTATGTCCAATCTGGCGGCAAATGAAGTTTTTTCGCCGGAAGGGGCAAAAGAACACGCTTATGAGGCAATCTGTGATGGGATTTTACATCTGAAAGAGCAGGCGGCAGATGTCTGCGTTGTCACGAATGAGATTTTTTCAGATGGTATGGTCTATGATAAAGAGACGGAAAATTATCAGAGGCTGCTCGGAAGGATCAATGCATATCTGGCGGAAATTTCCGATGTCTGCTATGAGGTAGTTTACGGTATCCCGCTTCAGATAAAGTAAAAAATTTTGATATCACAGCTGCTGTTTCTGGCAGCAGGAAAGAAGAGAATGGCATGAAAAATATAGGAAGAAGTTTGTGCGTTGCTTTTTCGATGTATTCGAAGATCCCAATGCCGCAGGTGGAATGGACAAAAGAAAGTATGCAGTACTGTATCTGCTTTTTTCCGGCAGTCGGGGCTGTGATCGGAGCGGCAACGCTTCTGTGGAATATGCTTGTCGGAGCGAAGCTCTCTGGAAGTCTGCTTTTTACAGCAGTTCTGATCCTGATCCCGGTTCTGATCACCGGAGGGATCCATCTGGATGGTCTTCTGGATACAGCAGATGCACTCAGTTCTTATAAAACAAAAGAAGAAAAGCTTGAGATCTTGAAAGATTCGCATGCCGGAGCATTTGCGATTATCATAGGGATCTGCTGGTTTGTTCTGGATTTCGGGATTTATTCCGAGGCAGATGCCCATACAATAGGACTTCTGGCAATCGGTTTTGTCATTTCCAGGACATTGAGCGGACTTTCACTGGTATCTTTCCGTATGGCGAAAAATACAGGGCTTGCAGCGACGTTTTCAGACATGGCATTAAAGAGCAGAGTGCGGATCGTGATGATCTGTTATCTGATCGTATGTGCCGGACTTTTGCTGTATCTGGATCCACTGTACGGAACGGCAGAGCTGATCGGGGCATTGCTGGTATTTTTCTGGTACCGCCATTTATCTTATGAAAAATTTGGCGGGATCACCGGCGATCTGGCAGGATTCTTCCTTCAGAACTGCGAACTGTTTATGGCAGTCTGCGTGATCGGACTTCGTATTGTTTTACGTTAAGAGCTTGTCATACAAGGTCGACTGTGTATCTTGCGATAAGGATGTCAAAAGATAAAAATCATATGAGAAATGGAGATATCATATATGATATTGATCGTAGGAGGAACGTTTCAGGGGAAAAAGGCGTTTGCAGAGAAACTTCTGAACGAGAAAAGAGAACATTTTACGGACGGCACAAGCTGTGCTTTTTCGGATATTTACCATGCAAAAGTGCTGTTTCATTTCCATGAGTACATCCGAAGAATGTTGGAGCAGGAAATGAGTGTGCAGGATCTGGCAGAACAGCTGCGGATGAAGAATCCGGATCTTGTCCTGATCAGCAACGAACTCGGATGCGGCGTGGTTCCGATGGATGTGTTTGACCGGAACTACCGGGAGACAACCGGGCGTGTCTGCACGGAGATTGCTTCTGAGGCAGATGCAGTGTATCGTGTGGTCTGCGGTATCGGAACAAAAATCAAATGATGCAGCATCCTGGCGGATGGCAGAGGTGCACAGAAGAACCGGGCATTGCGATGCATGATGTGCATCACTGTGAGCAGTGGACACCAAATAGAAAAAGGGAACGATATAATATGGATGTTTATCTGATACGACACGGAAAAACAAAAGGAAATCTGGAAGGACGATATATCGGGACAACGGACGAACCGCTCTGCGAAGAAGGAAAGCAAAGTCTTATGCAGATGGCAGATGCGAAAAAGTATCCGGCAGTGGAGGCACTTTTTGTAAGTCCGATGCTGCGGTGCAGGGAAAGTGCAAAGATCCTGTTTTCAAAGCAGTCTTTTTCGGTGGTTTCAGAGCTGCGGGAGTGTGATTTCGGCAGATATGAAAATAAAAATTTCCAGGAATTATCCGGTGATGCAGACTATCAAAGATGGCTTGACAGCAACGGGACACTGCCGTTTCCGGCGGGCGAGGAGCAGAGCCATTTCCGAAAACGCTGTGTGGAAGCTTTCAAAGTGATTGTGACGGAACTTTTTGAAGAAAAGAAACAGTCTGCGGCCATTGTTGTACATGGCGGAACGATCATGAGTATTCTGGAAGCTCTGGCAGAGGAAAAAAGGGCATTTTATGACTGGCAGGTCGGAAATGCAATGGGATATCATCTGTCTGTGTCAGATGAGATTTGGGAAAAAAGACAGAGAGTAACCGTTCTGGAAAAAATCACGTAACGGTTTGGAATATAAGAAAGAACAACAGAGGGGAAAATATGATCGCGTATATCAAAGGGGAACTTGTGGAGACACTTACGGGAAGTGTGATTTTGGATGTCCATGGAATCGGATATCGTATTTATATATCGGGAAGAGAGTCGGAGCAGCTGACGAAAATGGGCAGTCAGGTGAAGCTTCATACTTATTTTCACGTAAAAGAGGATGCGATGCAGCTCTATGGATTTCAGCACAAGGATGATCTGGAAGTTTTTTCACTGCTGCTTGGTGTCAGCGGGATCGGACCGAAGGCGGCACTTGGGATCCTGACTGCATTTTCAGCAGATGATTTGAGATTTGCCGTTTTGTCGGAAGATGCAAAAACCATCGCCAAAGCACCGGGGATCGGTGTGAAGACGGCGAAAAAAATGATTCTGGAACTGAAAGACAAGCTGGATCTGGAGGATGCATTTGAGAAGAAGCTTCTGCATGAACAGGAAGCAGAAGAGACGCTTCCGGATGCAAGAGGAGAAGCAGTGGAAGCCCTGACAGCTCTCGGCTACAGTCCGGCGGATGCTCTGCGTGCCGTGCAGAAGGTGGAGCCGGGAGATGATATGGACACCGAGGCAATACTGAAAGCAGCACTGAAAAGAATGATCTGATCTGAAACTGGAATGATGCCGGGGTTAAAAGTCTGAAATCGCAGGGCATCTTCTGACTTTAAGATCTTAGAATAAATAAAAAGAGGAAAAAAATGGCAAAGCGAATTATCACAACGGATATTCTGGAGGAAGATGTATCTTCTGAAAAAAATCTGCGACCGCAGACATTAGAACAGTATATTGGACAGGAAAAAGCAAAAGAAAATTTAAAAGTTTATATCGAAGCGGCGAAGCAGAGAGGCGATACGCTGGATCATGTCCTTTTCTATGGACCTCCGGGACTTGGAAAGACGACGCTTGCCGGTATCATTGCCAATGAGATGGGGGTAAATATCAAGATCACCTCGGGACCGGCGATCGAAAAACCGGGGGAGATGGCGGCAATCCTTAATAATCTGCAGGAGGGCGATGTGCTTTTCGTAGATGAGATCCACCGCCTGAACCGTCAGGTGGAGGAGGTACTCTATCCGGCCATGGAAGACTATGCGATCGACATTGTGATCGGAAAAGGAGCTTCCGCCAGATCGATCCGCCTGGATCTGCCGAAATTTACACTGGTCGGGGCAACGACAAGGGCAGGCCTTCTGACGGCACCTTTGCGGGATCGTTTCGGAGTGGTACATCACCTGGAATTTTATACAGAAAAAGAGCTGCAGACGATCATCATGCGGTCGGCGGATGTACTGAATGTGGAGATCGATCCGCAGGGAGCCGCCGAGCTTGCCAAACGTTCCCGGGGAACGCCAAGGCTTGCAAACCGTCTTTTGAAACGTGTCCGCGATTTTGCACAGGTGCGTTACGATGGAAAGATCACAGGAGAAGTAGCATCCTTCGCCCTGGATCTTCTGGAGGTGGATTCCTGTGGACTTGATCAGACGGATCGCCGGATCCTCTATACGATGACAGAGAAATTTATGGGTCGTCCGGTCGGGCTGGATACCCTGGCAGCGGCAATCGGTGAGGATGCCGGAACGATCGAAGAAGTTTATGAGCCGTTTCTGATCAAAAACGGGTTTATCATGCGTACACCGAGGGGAAGAGTGGTCACAGATCTTACGTATCAGCACCTTGGAATTGAAAAAGAAGAAACGAAATGAAAAAGATTTGTAATATTCTCTTGTAAATAATTGCGATATGAGGTTATAATAGGGAAAGATCATGCGTCAAGTAATTACCGAAAGAGAGGAAGTACACAGGATGTCATCCAAAAACAAAACGGAAGTACTCATTGATGGGAAGATTTATACCCTGAGTGGATATGAGAGTGAAGAGTATCTGCAGCGGGTTGCCACATATATCAATAACAAACTGGCAGAATTAAAAAAACTGGATGGTTACGCAAGACTGTCCCAGGAGTTGAAAAGCATCCTGCTGGAGTTGAATGTTGCAGATGATTATTTTAAAGCCAAGAATCAGGTGGAGATGGTCGAAGAAGAGTTGGCACAGAAAGATCAGGAACTGTACGATTTGAAACATGAACTGATCTCCACTCAGATCAAGCTGGAAGATGCAGCAAAAGAGCTGGAAGCTTTAAAAGAACAGGCAACAGAGTACCAGAAGCAGATTGTAAAACTGGAGACAGAGTTGGGCAAGTAATACAGACAGAGGTTGGAACGACACAAAGAGCCGGAGAAAAGGCAGTTCGGCATTGCGTCTGCCAACCTTTTTAAGTTTACATGAAAACAGGTGGCTTTTGCCATGACAAGTACAGGAGGGATTTTGTGGAAACAGAAGTTCTGGCACCGGCAGGTTCGATCGAAGGATTAAAAGCTGCATTGTATGCAGGTGCAGATGCAGTCTATACAGGAGGCAGAATGTTTGGTGCGAGGGCGTATGCAAACAATCTGTCTGATGAGGAGTTGTCAGAATGCATCGATTACTGTCATCTGCACAATAAAAAATTATATCTGACAACCAATACGCTAATGAAACAGTCGGAGATTTATCAACTGGCAGACTGGCTGGTGCCGTTTTATGAGCAGGGTCTGGATGCCGTGATCGTGCAGGATTTCGGGGCATTTGCTTTTTTGAAAAGAGAATTTCCCAATCTGGATCTTCATGCCAGCACACAGATGTCGGTCCATTCCGTGCAAAGTGCAGCTTTATTGGAAAAACTGGGAGCATCCAGAGTTGTTCCGGCAAGAGAGATCAGCCTGGAGGAGATCGCAGCGATCCGGCAGAATACTTCTCTGGAAATCGAATGTTTTGTGCACGGGGCACTTTGTTACTGTTATTCCGGTCAGTGTCTGATGAGCAGTATGATCGGAGGACGCAGCGGGAACCGTGGACGCTGTGCACAGCCGTGCAGACTTCCTTATGTATATGAAGGAAAAGAGCAGTTCTGGCTAAGTCCGAAAGACATCTGTACTTTGCAGATTTTGCCGGAGGTTCTGGAAGCGGGTGTGGATTCTCTGAAGATCGAAGGCAGGATGAAGCGAACGGAGTATGCGGCAGGTGTGGCAGCCATGTACCGCAAATATGTGGATCTTTACCGTAAAAACGGAAAAGAAGGATATCATGTGGAGAAAAAAGATATCCAGGATTTGATGGATCTGTATAACCGGGGCGGTTTTTCCACAGGATATTATCAGAGATACCATGGTGTGTCGATGATGTCCATGAAGCGGCAGAATCACTACGGGACAGAAGGTGCCATGCTTCTGGAACAGAGAAAAGGCGGACAGCTTACTTTTAAAGCACTGGAAAATCTGCAAAAAGGTGATATGCTGGAGTCCGCAACGGTGGCGGAAGATGTGAAAAAAGGCAGGATCTTTTCCATGAAAGTCCGCGATGCGGGCAGACTGCAGAAGGGAGGCATCTGGAATCGCACGTACAATGCAAAACTGATGGAAGGACTGAAAGAGAAGTATATCGGGAAGATCCTCTATGAAAAAATTAAGGGCAAGTTAATGATTTTTAAAGGGAAACCTGCTATACTGACGGTGACATATGACGGGCCGGAAGGCAGGATCACTGCCTCTCAGAGCGGAGCGATTGTACAGGCGGCACAGAAACAGCCGATTGCGGAGGAACGTGTAAGAAAACAGATGATGCGTACCGGAAATTCGCCGTATCTGTTTGAACATCTTCAGGTTGTGATGGATGAGGAGTGTTTTCTTCCGATGCAGAGTTTCAATGAACTTCGACGGGGGGCTCTGGAAGCATTACAGGAAAAACAGCTGCAGGCTTATCAGAGAAAATCTGACAAATCCGGGAAAACAGGAGAAAACAGCCCGGAGATGGAAAAAGTGGAAGCAGAAAAATCTGCCAATGACGGGAAGCAAGAAAAGAAAGCAAAGCTTTCTGTATCGATCGAACGGGCAGACCTGTTTGAAGAAATGCTGCAAATAGAAGGCGTCAAAAGGATTTATCTTGACAGCAAATGCTTTCTGGATTTTCGGATGTGTGAACAGATTCCGTCGATGGCACAGAGATGCCAGGGGCAGAAAAAGGAGCTCTGGTACATTTTTCCGTCTCTGTTCCGGACAAAAGATCAGGAACTGTGGGATCAGCAGATGAAGCAGTATATGACCTGTTTTGACGGAATGATGGTCAAAAATCCGGAGCAGATCGCATATCTGGAGCAGATCGGATATGACGGAACCTGGGCAGCAGATTACAATGTTTATGCTTATAATAAAGAAGCGAAAGCGTTTTTAAGAAATCTGGGCTGCAGTTTTTTTGTCTGCCCTGCAGAGCTTACGTTCAAAGAATTGAAAGAGCGTGACTGCGATGGCGATGAAATGCTGGTCTACGGAAGGATTCCGGTCATGACAAGCACACAGTGTCTGAAAAAAAGTGCCGGACACTGTCAGAAAACGCCGGATCTTTTTAAGGTACGTGATCGCAAGGGGAAAGAATTCCCGGTGAAAAACTGCTGCAGTTACTGTTATAATGTGATTTACAATTCTGTTCCGGTTTCGCTGCACGGATGGAGCGAAGAGGTGCGAAAATGCAGCCCGGCATCTGTACGGCTGGCGTTTACGACAGAAAGCAACAAAGAAGCGGCGGCAGTCGCGAAGCGATTTGTGAAAGAATATCTTTGGGGAGAAGAACTGGGAGAGCCGGGATATGAATTTACAAGAGGACACTACAAACGAGGAGTGGAGTAGGTGAAACGGTGGATAAACTGATCATAGAATTTTCAAAATATGTTCTGATCACTTTGATGGTGATCTATACGCTGCAAAGTATTCTGATCTTTGCTAAGCGGAGCGAGGAAGCGAGAGAATTCCTCTTTATCAGACAGAATGTGGTGATGTTCTGTCTCCATTTTGTGGCTTTTATGGTACTGTACCTTCAGATGAACCAGTCCCAGATCCTGTTTTTTTACGGGGAACAGGCATTGTATCTGGCAGCGACACTGATCTTTTTCAGGCATCTGTATCCAAAAGCTTCCAAACTTGCAATCAATAACATGTGTATGCTGATCACGATCGGTTTTATTATGGTTACAAGACTGTCTTATGATCAGTCGGTCAAACAGTTTCAGATCTGTGTGATCGGAACGGTGATCGCTCTGATCGTGCCGTGGCTGATCAGCAAGCTGAAATTTATCACGAAATTTGCTGTGGTCTATGCTATCCTTGGCATCGGACTTCTGGTAGCGGTTGCGGTCATGGCAACGGTGACAAATGGTGCAAAGCTGTCACTGACGATTGCCGGCATTACCCTACAGCCATCGGAGTTTGTCAAGATTATTTATGTATTCTGCATTGCCGGAATGTTATCAAAATCGACCGAATTTTCGCAGATTGTCAAAACTACCATTTTGGCGGCTGTCCATGTACTGATCCTTGTGATCTCCACAGACCTTGGAAGTGCACTGATCTATTTTATGACCTATCTGATCATGCTTTATGTGGCAACGCGTGACTGGAAATGGCTGGCTCTTGGATTCGGAGCGTTTGTGGTGGCAGCCGTGGCAGCGTATTTCCTGTTTGCCCATGTCCGTGTCCGCGTGGAGATCTGGAAAGATCCATTCAGTGTTTACGAAGGAAGCGGCTATCAGGTGGCACAGGCACTGTTTGCGATCGCGGCCGGCGGTTGGTTCGGTACCGGTCTGTATCAGGGATCACCGACCGAGATCCCTTATGTGGATCAGGACTTTATGTTTGCGGCGATCGCCGAAGAGATGGGAAGTATTTTCTGCATTTGCACGATTCTGATCTGTATGAGCTGCTTTATCATGTTTGTTAATATCGCAATGAAAATGACGAAGAATTTTTACCGTTATGTGGCACTTGGACTTGCCTGCACGTATGCGATCCAGGTATTTTTAACGATCGGCGGTTCCATGAAGATGATCCCGATGACCGGTGTCACGCTTCCGTTTGTCAGCTCCGGAGGAAGTTCCATGCTCAGTACACTGATCATGTTCTCTGTGATCCAGGGACTCTATATACTAAGAAAAGACGAGGATGATTCATTTGAAGATGAAGAATATTATGAAGAGCCGCAAAACTACCGATAGTACTAGGCGAAAAGGAAGAGATGCACAGGCTGATCCGGATGAGGATTATCTGGATCAGGATTATGATGACTATGATAACGAGGAAGAAGAACGCATCCGCCGTATCAAGAACAAGGTGCTGGTTCGTGTCAGTTATCTGATGGTGGCGTTGTTTCTCTCAATGGCAGGTTATCTGATCTATTTTAATGTGGTGCTGCGGGATGATATTAATAATAACCAGTACAATACAAAACAGTCTGCTTACCAGGAACAGATCATCCGAGGCAATATTTATTCTGCGGACGGCAACGTCCTGGCACAGACAGACATTGCAGAAGACGGGACAGAGAGCAGAAGCTATCCGTACAGCAATTTGTTTGCACATATTGTCGGTTATGCAACAAATGGTAAGTCCGGTATCGAGTCGGTCCATAATTATGATCTGCTGAGCAGTCATGCCTCCATCCTGGATCAGATCCGGGAAGAAAAGCTGGATACCAAAGTACAGGGGGACAGCCTTGTGCTGACACTGAACACACAGCTGCAGCAGGTATGTTATGATGCACTTGGTGACAACAAAGGTGCGATCGTGGTGCTGGAGCCGTCCACCGGAAAGGTACTGGCGATGGTTTCCAAACCGGATTTTGATCCGAATACGATCGAGCAGGACTGGGATGCACTGATTAATGACGACAGCAACAGTTCCCTTTTTAACCGTGCACTGCAGGGGCAGTATCCGCCGGGATCTACCTTTAAGATCCTCACAACGCTGGAATATATCCGGGAACATCCGGATGATTACCAGAATTTCAACTATACCTGTAACGGAAGCATTTCCAAAGAAGATGTGCGGATCACCTGCTACGAAGGAGAAGTCCATGGATATGAAAATCTGGAGCAGGCATTTGTCCACTCCTGCAACGGTGCCTTTGCACAGATCGGTATGGAAGTGAACAATGATTCGTACCGGAAACTCTGCGAGTCGTTCCTCTTTAACAAAGATCTGCCGATTGATCTTCCGTCCAGCCAGAGCCTTTTCCGTCTGTCATCCAATGCCTCCTACGGAGAAGAGATGATGACTGCGATTGGACAGGGAGAGACGGTCGTGTCACCGTTTGAGATGGCACTCGTGGCTGCAACCGTGGCAAACGGCGGCACTATGATGAATCCATACTACATCGATCACATCGAAACGTATGACGGAGACATTGTAAAGCAGTATGCACCGGTCAAATACAAAGAACTGATGTCAGAAGAAGAAGTCGATATCCTGTCCGGATTTATGAAGGAAGTAGTCACCGACGGAACGGCAAGAAAGATTTCCGGGGAAGAATATACGGCGGCAGGGAAGACCGGATCTGCAGAATACGGCAGCGAAGGAGGAGCAGAAGGAACTCACTCCTGGTTTGTAGGTTATCTGGATGCGGAAAATCCAAAACTGGCGATCAGTGTGATCATCGAAGACGGCGGTTCCGGAAGTTCTTCCGCAGTCCCGGCAGCCAAGATGGTATTTGACAAATGGTGGTACGAACTGCAGTATCAGCAGTAATGCAAAAGAGAATATTTTTATAGCTTGCGTTCAGCTGAAAAAAGGGGTATACTAAAAACAGTTTTAGACACAACGCATACAGGAGGAATTGCAATGATTGAGGCAACGAGCTGTGGCGGTGTGGTAATCTTTCGCGGGAAGATCCTGCTGTTGTACAAAAGCTACAAAAACAAGTATGAGGGCTGGGTCTTGCCGAAAGGAACTGTAGAAGCTGGCGAAGAGTATAAAGATACCGCTGCCAGGGAAGTGTTGGAGGAAACGGGTGTCGATGCTTCCATTATCAAGTATGTCGGAAAAAGTCAGTATACATTCAATGTCCCGGAGGACATCGTTTCCAAGGATGTACACTGGTATCTGATGATGGCGGACAGTTATTACAGCAAGCCACAGAGAGAAGAATATTTCGTGGATTCCGGATATTATAAGTACCATGAGGCATATCATCTGCTGAAGTTTTCAAATGAAAAAGCGATTTTGGAAAAAGCGTATAATGAATATCTGGAATTAAAGAGGCGGAATCTCTGGGGTAACAAAAAATATTTTTGACAAATTACTGCACCAGAAGGAGTGAAAGCTGGAGTCTCGGTTCGCCGCAGACTCCATTTTCATATCATGGACTTTGCAGACATTCTTATAGAAATGGGAGTCTTCTCCGATTAAGATAAAAATGCGTGTGGGTAGATCAAATAGGAGGTCTGGATATGCATACAAGAGAACATTTATTAGAACATCTGGATATTGAATATTCTTACAAACTGGCAAGACGCATGGAGCAGTTTCGCTCCAACGAGGTACTGGGATACCGCCCGGCAGGTTCGCAGGCAGAATTTAAGACCGGTGAGATGCTGAAAAAAGAAATGGAAAGCATCGGGCTTTCACAGGTTACAAAAGATGCCGTCACCGTGGATGGCTGGGAATTTAAAAAGGCAGTCCTTGCGGTGGAGACAAAAGGCAAACGCCGAGAATTTCAGCTTGGAGCATATCAGACAGACTTTAAGACTGCTGGCTTTGAACCTTTTTCCCTGACTTATGTGGGAAAAGGAACGGAAAAGGATTATGAGGGCCGGGAAGTGCAGGGGAAACTGGTACTTGTCGATATCAACCAGAGAGATGAATGGTGGATCAATTACCCGGTTTATCAGGCACATTTAAAAGGGGCAAAAGCCCTGATCGCTGTTCAGGACGGCGGATATGGTGAGATTGACAACGAAGCCTTAAATGCACAGGATATTGCAGGACCTTCCGATGCGGCAGCTTTTTCAATTTCCAGAAAAGATGCAGAAGTGCTTAAAGAGCTGTTGAAAGAAAAAGAAGAGATCCAGGTCTTTTTTGACGCGGACAGCCAGGTGATGCCGTCGTGCACCACCTACAATATCTGCGGAAGGATTCCTGGAAAGCATCCGGAGCGTATGATTCTGCTCTCCGCACATTATGATTCTTATTTCAGCGGCTTTCAGGATGACAATACTGCGGTTGCCCTGATGTTCGGCATCGCAAAGTCTTTGCTGGAGAGTGGTTATCAGCCAAACAATACAATCGTATTCTGTGCAATGGCGGCAGAGGAATGGGGCGTGATCGATTCTGATTTTGACTGGTCAGCGGGTGCTTACGAGCAGATTTTTACAGCACATCCGGAGTGGGTCGGCAAAGTGATCGCAGATCTTAATTTTGAACTTCCTGCACTGGCACATGGAACAAGGGCCAGGATCCGCAGCTGTTATGAATATGTGCGTTATCTGGAAGAATTTCTTTCTAATCTGCCGCTTCTGACACAGGCCTATCCGGAGGAGACGAAGATTACGGCACCGATCGAGACCTGGTCGGATGACTTTTCCATGGCGATCGCCGGCATTCCGTCCATGGTCAATGATTTTACCGGTGGAAGTTTTATGGAGACGCACTACCATTCACAGTTTGATAACGATGATTATTACGATGAGCAGGTATACCGCCTGCATCACGAACTGTTTCTGCTGCTGATCTGTGAACTGGATCAGACGGCGGTCGTTCCGTTGTGTTTTGCCCCGGTTATGAGCCGGGCAGGGAAGTTTCACGGAGCGGAAGCTGCAAAAGGTGTACTTTCAAAGAAACTGGATGTTATGAAGCAATATCTGAAAGAAGCAGAAAAAAAAGCAGAGCAGGATTATCAGAAGGTACAGGAACAGAACCGTGCTTATCGCCGCCTTCTTAAGGAGGAACGCTTTGAAGAAGCAGAAGAGCTGTTTGAAAGCCTGCGTCCTCTGGAACAGAAACAGCTTGCAAACTTCAAAAAAGAACAGGATACGTTTGTACGCATCGACTGGTACGGAAACGTACTTTATCCACATGAGATCCTTCTGAAAAATATCAGGCTTTTAGAAGATGCGATAGAAGATCTTGAAAAAGCAGAAGTATCAAAGGCACTTGGACGGCTCTATCAGGTTGACAACAATGCTTATGCGTTTATGTTTGATGAAGATGTATACAATCATTTCACGGACTATGTTTTCCATCAGCCAAGGGAACGGCTGAAATGGGGCTATGGAAGGATCATGGAGCATGAAAAGCTTTATACTCTGGTGAGAAGCCTGCTGGAAAAAGAAAAAACTGCGGGATCTGATTTTGAAAGTGAGATTCTCCGACTGAAAAAAGTATGTGAAAAGCAGTATACATTACTGGAAAAATATACTGACAAGATAACAGAAGTTCTGAAAGAAACGTATCTGAACTGAGCATACAGAAAGGGACAAAATCAGAAATTTATGGACAGCGAAAATTTATACCGCGTGCAGAGAGAGGATCTGCCAAAACTGGAAAAACTTCTGAATCTGTGCTTTGCACATGATCCACTTTATGAGACACTGATACCAAATGCGGAAATCCGAAAGAAACTGATGCCGGAATTGTTTCACTGTGATATGGATGAATTTTATGAGACATGTGAGATTTTTTCAGACAGCGAAGAGCTGAACAGCGTTCTTGTGGTATCTGATGAAACAAAATCATGCAATATTTTCCGCTTTCTTTATACAGAAGCAAAAGCAGTATTACATACGGATAGTTTTCTGATAAAAGAAGATCCGTCTCTGCACACATTTTACAATTTTATCAAGGGCGGAGACTATCTGAACTCGAACTGGACGGATCAGCTTCATCAGAATCGCAGGCTCCACGTGATCTATCTGGCAGTTAATCCGCAGATGCAGCATCATGGGATTGCGGCAGGACTTCTGGAGGAAACCATACGCTACGCAGATCAGCACCGGATGATGATCTCACTGGAGACACACAATCAGAATAATGTGGAGTTTTATCAGAAATTTGGATTTAAGGTATATGGTGTGCTTGAAAAAAATTTCTCCCTGAAACAGTACTGCATGATAAGAGAAGTTCGTTAGTCGTTGCATTATGTTTCTGTGTCTGGTAAAATAGAACAAGAATTCGATGGCAGGAGAAAGGAAAAAATATGAAATGGTATCCATATCTCTATGTGGGGGAAGGTGCATCAAAAAAGAAAAACAAGATCATCCGGAAACTGAAGATCGGTGCGGGAATGATCGATGTGTGGGTGATCACCGAGGCAGCAAACGGCGAGGATCAGTTTGATATCCTTTCTTCTGCGTGGCTGAAACAAAGAGCAGTGAGAAAAAAGCTGCCGATGATCTACGGCATTGCCAAAGGCTATGAGGAAGCCGTGGATCTGGTGGTCCAGATGGCGGAAGAGACATACAGAGAAACCGGAAACGGAGATATCCTCCGTTATCTGAAAAGCAGATGCAGTGAAAGACAGGGCAGGCTTATGTGAGGTCTGGCAGGTGATTCTGGCAGGCGTTGCAGAATCATAATCAGGAAAGAAATTAACGGGTGTTTGTATATGATACATATCATACTGGCTATACTGAAAATAGTGGGGATTCTTCTGGCCGTTCTTCTGGGACTGGTCCTGCTGATCCTTCTGACCGTTTTGTTTTTGCCTCTGCGGTATCGCATATGTGCAGAAAAACACGGGGAACTGAAAAAAAGTACTGCAAACGTCAGGGTGAGCTGGCTGTTTGGCATCCTGAAGGTAAAAGCAGGCTACCGGAATGGGCAGATATCCTTTGTATCGCAGATTTTCGGAAAAAAGATCGATTTCGCTAAAAAAAATACCGGGCAGACGGAGGATTCTTCGGAAGAGGCAGAAAACAACGAAACAAAGAACTGCGAGACAGAAAAAACAGAGGATGTTTCGGAAGAGAAAAAGCCACTGCCTGTGTTAGAAGAGAAAACGAAACCGGACCCAGAACCGTCTCCGAAAACCGAAACGCAGGAAAACAAGGCTTCGAAATCAGAAACACAGGATGGTGAAATGTCAGAATTGCAGGCAGAAGATGCGGCTGAACCGGAAAAGCGACATCGTTTTTTCAATATAATCGAAAAGGTACGCATGCAGATCGAAAAGATCAGAAATCGTATCCTCACCGCAAAAGAGCAGGCGAAAAAAACGATCCGTTCTATTACAAAATCAAAAGAGACACTGAAGCGATATCTTGATTTTCTGCGTTCAGATCTTTCACGGGAAGTTTATCAGATCTTGAAGAATCATCTCTTTTATCTTCTGAGACATATCCGCCCGCATAAGATCAAAGGCTATGTACATTATGGTTTCGGAGATCCGGCACTCACCGGAGAGTTTACCGGGATTCTCTATCTGATCCTTCCGGCGAAGTGCGAGGAACTGGATCTTGAGCCTGATTTTGAAGATCAGGTCTGCGAAGGAGAAGTTTTGGCTTTGGGACATATCCGCATCTGCCATCTTGCACTGACAGGAGCGAAGATATTTTTTGATAAAAAATTAAAAATATACTGGAAACGATTCAGACGATTAAGGAGGGCTTAATATGGCATCAGAAAACAACAACTTTCAGAGTACAGTAAATTCTCTTTTCAAAGGCATGGACAGTTTTATCACGACCAAAACCGTTGTGGGAGATGCGATCACAGTGGGTGACACGATCATCCTGCCACTTGTAGATGTCACGTTTGGTGTTGCTGCGACAGCAAAAAATGAAGACAAGAAACAGAACGGCGGCGGTGGCATGGGCGGAAAAATGAGTCCGAGTGCCGTACTTGTGATCCAGAACGGGACGACCAAACTGGTCAATGTCAAAAATCAGGACGGTCTGACCAAGGTCCTGGATATGGTTCCGGATTTTGTTAATAAATTTACCGATGGAAAATTTTTCTCATCAAAAGATGACGACGAGATCATTTCAGAGGCAAAAGAAGAAAAAGAATAAAGAAAAAGATAACAAAAGGTCATGGGGATCGGACAGTTCCGTAAAATCCATGACCTTTTGTGCTACGATGCCTTTGCAGATGCATATTCTGGTAATAAAGAGATTCGGAGAAATCCAATGAAAAGGATCATAGGCTATACCGTGTTCTGGATCGCATTTGGTATGACGATCGCATTTTTTATGCCGAATGTCTTTGTGTCGGTTCTCTTTATCTTCGGGCTGCTGCTTCTTGGCTATTTTATGTTCTGCTGCTGAGAAAAAGAGCGGTTATATTTCACCGAATTTTTCCAGGATATTTTCCCGGTAAGGATCGGCAATCGCAAGTTCTGTTCCGTTATCAAGCATAATTTTTCCGTTTTTGATCCGGAAAACATAGTCGCAGTTGACCAGCTCCAGAGGATGGATGCGGACAAAATCACAGGGCTCCAGCTCTTTTTCCAAGTCATTTATGTTATAGCGGATCCGCTTGGCAGTGCCGTCGTTTTTCAAAAGCTCAATAAAACCATCTCGGATATCCCGGATGTAGAGGATCTGTCTGAGATTTAACTTGTGCAGGGCATCCGGTGTGCGGAGAATATAAAGAAACGAGTCTTCCCGTTTATGGTATTCCAGCATGAATGCTTTCAGTGTGGAACTCAAATCTTCATGAAAATGATCTTTGCGGACGAAACTGTAAGGATGTGCTTTGAAAGAATCAAAAACATATTCTTCTCTTGCAGATACAAAGATGATGACCGGATTCTTCTGATGCCTGCGGATCTGCAGAGCAAGTGTGATGCCATCGAGCTTTGGCATTTCAATATTTAAAATGTACAGGTCAAAAAATATTCCTTCCGATACACGGCACATGACATCTTCGCCGGAAGAAAAGGAAGCAACATCTGCCTGGACATTCATGTTCATAATCTGCTTGGTGATCTCACTGGTGATAAAAGTCAGGGAAGAAACATGATTATCACAAACAGCAATATGTAAAGTATCCATAAATAAAACCTCCTTCCACGTATACTATAAGCAGACGGATAAACAGAGAAAGATACAAGTTATCCCATCTGTCCGCTGACTTATGCTATGTTGGTAACAGTGTATCTCTTCTTCTGACAAATGTCTATAAAAAATAAGAAGTTTTTTCGGTTTTGAGGACAGGATTTGTCGTATTGTGGAATTTGAAAATAAGTATTTGTAAGTTTATAGAAAGTATGCTATAATTTAAAAAGTTCGATTAAGCCGTTTCAAATGCGGTATGGGAGGTTATTATGTCAATTATACAGGCGATCATATTGGGAATTGTACAGGGCATTACGGAGTTCTTGCCGGTCAGCAGTTCCGGACATCTGGCGATCATCCAGAATATATTTCATATCCAGACAGACGGGGGATTATTTTTTGATGTTATGCTGCATCTTGGTACCCTGGTGGCAATTTTCGTAGTTTACCGCAAGGACATCCTGCGTATGATTGTTGAGACGGTCAATATGTGTGGTGATATTATTTACAATCTGAAAAGTTATATTCAGAATCAGCGTTCCTACAGTGCACTGCGTTACCGCAAGATCGTAAAAAACAACTATCGCAAGTTTGTGGTACTGGTGCTGGTATCTACCATACCGACAGGTATCATTGGTTATATCGGAAAGGGAATGGTGGAAAAAGCGAGTGCGACACTGATCGTTCCGGGGATTTGCCTGATCCTGACTTCCATTTTGCTGGTGGTATCCGAGAAAACACCGAACGGCAAAAAGATACCAAAGGATATCAGTTACGGAAGCGGATTTTTGATCGGTGCAGCACAGGGCTGTGCCACACTTCCGGGACTTTCCCGCTCCGGTACGACGATCGCGGCGTGCCTGATGAGCGGATATGACAGACGTTTTGCAGTTCGCTATTCTTTCATTATGTCGATCCCGGCGATTCTGGGAGCGGCTGTTCTTGAGATCAAGGATCTGGGAAGTGAAACGATCACCGGGGGCATCGTACTCAACGGACTGATCGGAGCGATCGTTGCAGGATGCGTTGGTTATGTATGCATTAAAACGATGCTTACAGTCGTGCGTAAGAAAAAATTTATGGGATTTGCGATTTACTGTTTTGCAGTAGGAGTGATTGCGATCATTGCAAACTTCCTGATATAACAGAATCGATTTTACAAAGGAATGTTTTATATGCAAAAAGACTGTTACGGTATGGATTCTGTAACAGTTTTTTGTTATGGAGACCGCGGATCAGCTTATAAAATCCACAAAGCGTGTTTTATCTTTGCTATAGCGACGAAAAATGTGATATGACGAGGAAAACAGATAAAGGGGAGCAACATTTTATGGCAGAAAGAAAAAAAACGGTGCAAAGTACAAGAAGAAGCAATTCTGCACCAAAGAAGGGAAACAACAGCAGGAAAACGACAGCAATGCCGAAGAAAGAGACTGCGGTACCGAAAAAGGGAAAGGTCGGCAGACCAAGAAAAACGGATTATCAGAAACCGGAAAGAATCGAAAATCCAGGAAATGAAGGATTCTCTGTCTGGGAGGAAATCCTGGTCTGGCTGGTGCTTGCTCTGTCCGTTCTGATCCTGATCGGAAATTTCGGTGTCGGCGGTTTCATCGGCAATACGGTAAGCCATATCAGTCTCGGAGCATTTGGGCTGATGGCGTATCTGTTTCCGTTTGCCCTTTTTCTGGGAGTGGCTTTTGCAGTTGTAAACAAGGAAAAAAGCATTATGTGGGTTAAACTGGGCGGATGTTGTCTGATGTGGCTTGCCATGTCCATTTTCTGCGAACTGATCAACGGATACGATAAGAGCAGAAATCTGATGGACTATTATAAGTACAGCATCGAGGAACATACAGGCGGCGGGATTATCGGAGGCATTTTCTGCAAAGTGTTCTGTCCGTCCGTCGGCATTGCGGGAGCTTATGTGATCGTGATCCTTCTGGCTGTGATTGCCCTGGTTCTGATCACGCAGCGTTCTCTGTTTCGTGGTATGCAAAAAAGCAGCAAAAAAGTCTACTGTTCTGCAAAGGAAGATGCCAGACGCAGAATGGAGCAGGCAAGGATACACCGTGAAGAGCAGGCACTTTACCGGGAACAGCAGCTGATGAATGAAAGGGAAGCTCTGGAGCGGAGAAAAGAGGCGTTTGAAGAAGAAAAGAAACGACGTCTTGATCATAAAGTGACCGGTGTGACTTATCAGACGGTAGGTGAAAATCTGGTTTCGGAGAAAAGTGAAATTCCAAGAGAGATCATCGAGGCACAGCCGATCATCGAAGAGGAACCGGGCAGGAGAGAGGAAATCTATGAAGAGGAGCCGGAAGAATCCTTTGATTTTCTGAATATGCTTTCCATTGAAGGACTGGATGAAGAAGACCATTCTGATACGGAACCGTCACCGCATCCAGTGGCGGATCATGCAGAAGAATCCGGCGGTTCAACAGAAACGGAAAAAGAGAAAAACCGGAAAAATCCAAGATCTTCCGCAAAAGAGCAGAAAGTCCAGCTGGAAAGTGTCAGCGAGGAGATTGAAGCGGCAGAAAAGGTGCAGAAACCACAGTATGCCTTCCCGCCGATGGAGATCCTCGGTCTTCCAAGACGCGGAAAAAACGGAAACAGCAGTGAGGTGCTGAAAACGACGGCCCAGAAGCTGCAGAATACACTGCACAGTTTTGGCGTGGAGGCTCATGTCACCAATGTCAGCTGCGGACCTTCTGTCACCCGGTACGAATTGACACCGGAGCAGGGAGTCAAAGTCAGCCGTATCGTCAATCTGGCAGATGATATCAAGCTGAACCTTGCGGCAGAAGATATCCGGATCGAGGCACCGATCCCGGGGAAAGCAGCGGTCGGCATTGAAGTCCCGAATAAGGAAAGCAGCGAAGTTTATTTAAGAGAACTTTTGGAGTCATCGGAGTTTCAGGAAGCCAAATCCAAGCTGTCAATTGCAGTTGGCAAGGACTTGGCAGGAAAGATTGTGGTGGCGGATATTGCAAAAATGCCGCATCTTCTGATCGCCGGTGCAACAGGGTCCGGTAAGTCTGTATGCGTCAATACGATCATCATGAGTCTGATCTACAAAGCTTCGCCGGAAGATGTCAAGCTGATCATGATCGATCCAAAAGTCGTGGAACTGAGTGTTTACAATGGGATCCCGCATCTGTTTATCCCGGTTGTCACCGATCCGAAAAAGGCAGCCGGTGCTCTGAACTGGGCAGTAGCGGAGATGACGAAACGTTACCAGCAGTTTGCCACCCAGGGCGTGCGTGATCTGAAAGGCTATAATCAGAAGATCGAATCGATCCCGGAAGAACAGCGGACAGAAGAAATGAAGAAAATGCCACAGATCGTGATCATCGTGGACGAGCTTGCCGATCTGATGATGGTTGCTCCCGGAGAAGTGGAAGATGCAGTCTGCCGTCTGGCACAGCTTGCAAGAGCAGCCGGCATCCATCTGATCCTTGCAACACAGCGGCCTTCCGTCAATGTTATCACTGGTCTGATCAAGGCAAATATGCCGTCAAGGATTGCGTTCAAGGCTTCTTCCGGTGTGGATTCCAGGACGATCCTGGATATGAACGGGGCGGAAAAACTGCTTGGAAAAGGAGATATGTTGTTCTATCCGCAGAATTATCAGAAACCGGCAAGACTTCAGGGAGCGTTTGTCAAAGACAGTGAAGTGGAACAGGTCGTAGAATTTTTAACACAGCAGAATAACCCAGAAACATACAATGCAGAAATGCAGGTGCAGTTATCGCAGGTGACACAGGCTGCCCAGGATCTGAAAAATAGCGGAAGCGATGTAGATGAATACTTTGCAGATGCCGGAAAGTTTATCATTGAAAAAGACAAAGCATCGATCGGTATGCTCCAGCGAATGTTCAAGATCGGGTTTAACCGGGCGGCACGCATCATGGATCAGCTTTCGGATGCCGGTGTTGTCGGCCCGGAAGAAGGAACCAAACCGAGGAAAGTGCTGATGAGCATGGAACAGTTCGAAAATTATCTTGAGCAGGGGCAATAAGTATTGAAATTTTTAAGGGATTGTTTTATACTTTAATGTAGTGTTTTGTAGAACCTTGCGACTGTATACAAAAAACACAGTCAGGTGTGCTTTTATAAAACAAAAAATATGGAGGTATGATATGTACAAGATTTTAAAAGCAGGAAAACTTGCAGGCAATATCTACGAGATGGTTGTAGAGGCTCCGCGTGTTGCAAAGCATTGTCTGCCGGGACAGTTTATCATCGTAAAAATGGATGAAGTCGGCGAGCGTATTCCGCTGACTATTTGTGACTATGACAGAGAAGCCGGTACAGTTACTATTGTATTCCAGCCGATCGGAGCTTCCACAGAGAAATTTACCACACTGAAGGCAGGAGATACTTTCCGTGATTTCGTAGGTCCTCTGGGACAGCCGTCTGACCTGTGCACAGAGCCGCTCGAAGAAGTAAAAAAGAAAAAGATCCTTTTTGTAGCTGGTGGTGTAGGTACCGCACCAGTATATCCACAGGTGAAATGGCTGCATGAGCACGGCATTGATGCGGATGTTATTGTCGGTGCAAAGACAAAAGACCTGGTTATCCTGGAAAAGGAACTTTCCGAAGTGGCAGGCAATCTCTATGTTACAACCGATGACGGTTCTTACGGAAGAAGCGGAATGGTAACAAAAGTGATCGAAGACCTGGTAACAAAAGAAGGAAAAGTATATGATCACTGCGTAGCGATTGGTCCGATGATCATGATGAAATTCTGCTGCCTGACAACAAAGAAACTGAACATTCCGACTATTGTCAGCATGAATCCGATCATGGTGGACGGTACCGGCATGTGCGGAGCCTGTCGTGTTATGGTAGGAGATGAAGTGAAATTTGCCTGCGTAGACGGTCCGGAATTTGACGGTCATAAGATTGATTTTGATGTGGCAATGAAGAGACAGACTCTCTACAAGACAGAAGAGGGACGTGCACTTCTGAAACTGCGTGAAGGTGACACACATCATGGCGGATGTGGAAATTGCGGAGGTGACAAATAATGGCAGATGTATTAAAGAAAGTTCCTGTAAGAGAACAGGCACCAAAAGTAAGAGCAACCAACTTTGATGAGGTTTGCCTTGGATATAATGCAGACGAAGCAATGGAAGAAGCTTCCCGCTGCATCAACTGTAAAAATGCAAAATGTATGCAGGGATGTCCGGTATCCATCAATATCCCGGCATTTGTACATGAAGTAAAAGAAGGAAACTTCGAAAAAGCATATCAGATCATTTCTGAGTCCAGTGCACTTCCAGCAATCTGCGGCCGTGTATGTCCGCAGGAGAGCCAGTGTGAAGGAAAATGTATCCGCGGTATCAAAGGCGAAGCCATTTCCATCGGAAAACTGGAGCGTTTTGTAGCTGACTGGGCAAGAGAGAACGGCATCCGTCCGGCAGCTCCGGCAGAAAAGAACGGCAAGAAAGTAGCTGTTATCGGGTCCGGCCCATCCGGTCTGACCTGTGCAGGTGATCTGGCAAAATTAGGTTATGACGTAACCATCTTTGAAGCACTGCATGAGGCAGGCGGTGTACTGGTATATGGTATTCCAGAATTCCGTCTTCCGAAACTGGATGTTGTTGCAAAAGAAGTAGAAAACGTAAAAGCACTCGGTGTTAAGATCGAGACAAACGTGATCATCGGACGTTCTATCACCATTGATGAACTGATGGATGAAGAAGGTTTTGAAGCAGTCTTCATCGGTTCCGGTGCAGGTCTGCCGATGTTCATGGGAATCCCTGGAGAAACCGCAAAAGGTGTATTTTCTGCAAACGAGTACCTGACAAGAAACAACCTGATGAAAGCATTCCGTGAAGATTACGATACACCGATCGTACATGGCAAGAAAGTAGCTGTTGTCGGCGGCGGAAACGTAGCAATGGATGCTGCAAGAACCGCACTTCGTCTCGGTGCAGAAGTACATATTGTATACAGAAGAAGTGAAGCAGAACTTCCTGCACGAGCAGAAGAAGTACATCATGCAAAAGAAGAAGGTATCATCTTTGATCTGCTGACCAACCCAACGGAAATCCTGGTAGATGAGAACGATGCAGTAGCCGGCATGAAATGTATCCGTATGGAGCTTGGCGAGCCGGATGCTTCCGGAAGAAGAAGACCGGTAGAGATCCCGGGATCTGAATTTGTCCTGGATGTAGATACCGTTATCATGTCCCTTGGAACTTCACCGAACCCGCTGATTTCTTCAACGACCATCGGTCTGGATGTCAATAAGAGAAAATGTATTATTGCGGACGAAGAAACCGGAAAGACATCAAAAGATGGTGTATACGCAGGTGGAGATGCCGTTACCGGAGCAGCTACCGTTATCCTGGCTATGGGTGCAGGTAAAGCAGCAGCAAAAGGTATCCATGAATTCCTGAGCAATAAATAAGATGTTTGTGGTGTCTTTTTAGACAGAGCATTTGCAGATGTTTTGAGATAAGTATAGAAGAGAGGTGTCACCTGTAATAACGGGTGGCATCTTTTTTACAGATAAAAGTTTTGCCCATAAAATACACGGCAGTTTTGTTGTAATTTACCAATATTTATGCTATGATAAAAAACAGGTTTAAAATCCGCAAAAGGCGGTATTTCAATGCCAGAGTATGCAGAAAGAAAAGAGTTTCTGCATGAAACACGAGAATGAGGAGGAAACAAGACATGGGAATGACGATGACACAGAAAATTCTTGCAGCTCATGCAGGATTACCAAGTGTAGAAGCCGGTCAGCTGATCGAGGCAGATCTGGATCTGGTCCTGGGAAATGATATTACTTCCCCGGTTGCCATTCATGAGATGGACAAGTTTAAAAAACAGGAAGTATTTGACAAGGATAAGATCGCACTGGTAATGGATCATTTTATTCCGAATAAAGATATCAAATCAGCAGAACACTGCAAATGTGTACGTGAATTTGCCTGTAAAAATGAGATCACCAATTATTTTGACGTAGGAGAGATGGGAATCGAACACGCACTGCTTCCGGAAAAAGGACTGACTGTGGCAGGAGATGTGATCATTGGTGCAGATTCTCATACCTGTACATACGGAGCACTGGGAGCATTCTCCACCGGTGTCGGAAGTACCGACATGGCAGCCGGTATGGTAACCGGAAAAGCATGGTTTAAAGTACCGTCTGCAATTAAATTTAACCTGGTCGGCAAACCGGCAAAATGGGTAAGCGGCAAAGATGTGATCCTGCACATCATCGGACTGATCGGTGTGGACGGAGCTCTTTACAAATCCATGGAATTTGTTGGTGAAGGAATCAAATACCTGAGCATGGATGACCGTTTCACGATCGCAAACATGGCGATCGAAGCCGGTGGCAAGAACGGTATCTTCCCGGTAGATGACCTGACCGTTGCATATATGAAAGAACATTCCAAACGTCCATATAAAGTCTATGAAGCAGATGAAGATGCCGTATACGAACAGGAATATACCATTGACCTCAGCACTCTGAAATCAACCGTAGCATTCCCGCATCTTCCGGAAAACACCAGGACCATCGATGAGATCACAGAAGATGTTGTAATCGATCAGTCTGTGATCGGTTCCTGTACAAACGGACGTATCGAAGATCTGCGTTGTGCAGCAGAGATTTTAAAAGGACGCAAAGTGAAAAAAGGTGTCCGCTGTATCGTGATCCCGGCAACACAGCAGATTTATCTGCAGGCTATGAGAGAAGGACTGCTGGAAATCTTCATCGAAGCAGGAGCAGTTGTCAGCACACCGACCTGCGGACCATGCCTTGGCGGCTACATGGGTATCCTGGCAGAGGGCGAGCGTTGTATCTCCACTACCAACCGTAACTTCGTGGGCCGTATGGGACATGTAAAATCAGAAGTATATCTGGCAAGCCCGGCAGTTGCAGCAGCAAGTGCAGTGACCGGAAAGATTTCCGCACCGGCAGAGCTTGGATTATAGGAGGATAGATAAGATGAAAGCACATGGTAAAGTATTTAAATATGGAGACAATGTAGATACCGATGTTATCATTCCGGCAAGATATCTGAATTCTTCCGATCCGGCAGAACTGGCAACACACTGCATGGAAGATATTGATAAAGAGTTTGTAAACAAAGTTCATAAGGGAGATATCATTGTAGCTGAGAAAAATTTCGGCTGCGGATCTTCCAGAGAACATGCACCGATCGCCATCAAGGCAGCAGGTGTAAGCTGTGTCATCGCAGAGACCTTTGCACGTATTTTCTACCGTAATGCGATCAACATCGGACTGCCGATCATCGAGTGTCCGGAAGCATCCAAAGGCATCGAGGACGGCGATGACGTAGAAGTAGATTTTGACAGCGGCATGATCTATAATCGCACAAAAGGAACCGAGTTTAAAGGACAGGCGTTCCCGGAGTTTATGCAGAAGATCATCAAAGCAGAAGGCCTTATTTCCTATATTAATGGAAAGAACTAAAGCGTTGTAAGCAAAGTGCTCAATTGATTAAATAATAGTCTGAATCATAAAAAAGATTTCGTATCTGATTTTTATCAGATATAGCTTCTCTGCGTTCAAATCAAATATATGCGAGACTGAAATACCATTTGGCTTAATGCTTCTGGTATTTTGAAAAGAAATCGTCACCTGAGAGCAGGTGGCGATTTTTTTGTCGGATCAATGGTCAGTCAGGCTGATCAAGATCGAGTGCAGATCTTGCGTGCGTTTGACTTTAAACATTACCATAAGAAAATATTGACAAACTGATATTAAAATGATATCATTTTAATAAACCGAAAAGATGTTTTAAAACTAAATGATGCCTGCGAATTGCTCAGTTATAAAATAACTCCCGCAATTCTATAAACATTCGGAATCCGCAGATTTACTGCGTAAATAGCTACTTCCTCATGTTTAGCGGGTTCCAAGTTCGAATGTCTTATCTTGCAAGCAAGAACGGCATTTTGACCTTTTAACCCTGGCATCACAAAAATAATTAAAGGAGGAAAGGATTATGGATATCAAGGAAAAAGTTTTGAACAACAGGAAAAATGGCATGGCAATGATGTTGCTGTTTATCATTTTTTATGCAGCAGCTGCAGGCATCATGCTTGTCAGTGCGATTACCGAGTTGATTCCGCTTATGCTACTGGCGATCATCTGGATTTCCATCGGCTGGATCCCGTTTCTGGGACTTAAAGTTCTGAAACCGCAGGAAGCTCTGGTGCTTACTCTGTTCGGTAAGTATGTCGGCACTTTGAAAGATGCAGGATTTTACTGGGTAAATCCATTCTGCAGCAGTGTGAACCCGGCAGCAAAGACCAAACTGAACCAGAGCGGGGATGTGGATGGCGGAAACAGTGCGAAATCCGTGCTGGTTGCGGCAACAGGTGCAAATGCTTCTGCAAATGCATCGGTTCCAAACAAAAAGATTTCCCTGAAGATCATGACACTCAACAATAACCGTCAGAAGATCAATGATTGCCTCGGTAATCCGGTGGAAATTGGGATCGCTGTGATGTGGCGTGTGACCGATACGGCAAAAGCTGTTTTCCATGTTGACAACTACAAGGAATATCTTTCCCTGCAGTGTGACAGTGCCCTGCGAAATATCGTGCGTATTTATCCTTACGATGTGGCACCGAATGTCGATACGACCGGTGACGGCATTGCCGATGAAGGCAGCCTGCGTGGTTCCAGCGAAATTGTTGCAGGACGCATCCGCGATGAGATCCAGAAGAAAGTAGCAGAAGCCGGTCTGGAGATCATAGAGGCACGTATCACCTATCTTGCCTATGCACCGGAAATCGCAGCCGTTATGCTTCAGAGACAGCAGGCATCAGCGATCATTGATGCGAGAAAGATGATCGTTGACGGAGCAGTCGGTATGGTTGAGATGGCACTGGAGCGTCTGAATGAGAATCAGGTAGTCGAATTAGATGAGGAGCGAAAAGCTGCCATGGTCTCCAATCTTCTTGTCGTGCTCTGTGGAAATCACGATGCACAGCCGGTTGTAAATTCAGGAAGTCTGTACTGATATGGCAGAGGGCAGACCGAAGAAACAGATCCCGCTCAGGCTCTCGGCAAAACTGTATGATCAGATCGCAGCCTGGGCAGAAGATGATTTTCGCTCCGTAAACGGGCAGATTGAATATCTGCTCACAGAATGTGTAAGGCAACGTAAAAAAAACGGCAAGTATGTATCCGAAACAATGGATGAACCGCTGGAATTAGACATCTGAGATGTAAAAAGAAAAAGTGTCGGAAGAATGAAAGGTTCTTCCGGCACTTTTGTGTCACTTTGTATTTAAAAATATTTTTGTAATCTTAACGTTTTTCAATCGGAACATAATCTTTAATCTCAGAAATGCCTTTGTATGCAGGACGAATAATTTTTCCGCTATTGGCAAGCTCTTCGAGGCGGTGGGCACTCCAGCCAACCACACGGGCGATCGCAAAGATCGGTGTGAAGAGCTGCGTAGGCAGATCCAGCATACTGTATACAAATCCGCTGTAGAAGTCCACGTTGGCACTGACACCTTTGTAGATCTTGCGTTCTTCGGCAATGATCTGTGGTGCAAGGCGTTCCACCATAGAATAAAGCTGGAACTCTTCTTCTCTGCCTTTTTCTTTGGAAAGTTTCTCTACGAAACCCTTGAAAATATTGGCACGCGGATCAGAAAGAGAGTAAACAGCATGTCCCATACCATAGATCAGACCGGCGTGATCGAAAGCGTCTTTGTTCAGCAGGGCACGCAGATAATCACCAACTTCTTTTTCGTTGTTCCAGTCTTTGACGGTTTTCTTCATATCTTCAAACATACGGACAACTTTGATGTTGGCACCGCCGTGTTTCGGACCTTTTAAAGAGCCAAGGGAAGATGCTATAGTAGAGTAGGTGTCTGTACCAGAAGAAGATACCACATGAGTGGTGAACGTAGAGTTGTTACCACCGCCGTGTTCCATATGCAGCACCAGTGCAATGTCAAGGATGCGGGCCTCGAGGTTGGTGTATTTACTGTCTGGACGGAGAATATGGAGCAGATTTTCTGCAGTGGAAAGTGATGGATCAGGCATATGGATATAAAGACTCTTTCCATCGTGATAATGGCTGTATGCCTGATAGCCATATACGGAAAGCATCGGAAACAGTGCAATCAGCTGCAAGCACTGACGCAGTACATTCGGAAGTGAGATGTCGTCTGCACGGTCATCGTAAGTATAGAGTGTCAGAACACTGCGGGCAAGCGTATTCATCATGTCCTGGCTCGGTGCTTTCAAAATAATATCTCTGACAAAGCTGGTAGGAAGAGAACGATATGCTGCCAGCATATCGGAAAATTCTTTCAGGTCCTCTTTTGATGGGAGCTTTCCGAACAGAAGCAGGTAAGTAACTTCTTCAAAGCCAAAACGTTGATCTCTGATAAAACCGTTTACAAGATCTTCGATATTATATCCGCGGTAGTAAAGCTTTCCTTCGCATGGAACCTGTTTTCCGTCTACCATATCATAAGCATGGACATTGCCGATATCAGTAAGACCTGCCAGCACACCCTTACCATTGATATCACGCAGTCCGCGTTTTACATCATATTTGGTGTAAAGGGCAGGGTCAATCTTGCTGGTACTTTCTGCAAGTTTTGTCAGAGACAATATTTCAGGTGTAATTTCTGAATAAACATTCATTGGCAGTTCCTCCGTTTCAATATTTCTTTTATATGATGTTGGGGTCAAAAGATGCCATACGAATTGTTCCGTACTTCGTACTCCCACAATTCTTTCTACGCTCCGCTTCGGTCGGTGCTAAACATGTGCCACTGGCACATAGCACCCCAATATTCGCATATTGTGAAGCTTACGCTCCACTTTTATGCTCATATCGGGGCGGGTCATTAAGCCATAAAACCACTCTTGTGCAAGCACATCGTGGTTTCAGGCTTTTGACCCTGGCATCTCTATATAGTATTCGAAATGATGCCAATGAATCGCTTTGTTACCGGAAAAGTAATTCTTTTCGCCTTGGCATCACCAAAATATACTTACTATTTTACCATAAAATAGTGAATTTTGCTAATAAAAAAACAATAAACAATGGCTATGGGATGTATAAAAAAAGTATAGCAGAAAAATAAAAAAAATATGGCAAAAAAACAGTTGACAAATCCAGAAACCTGTTGTATCATATAAAACGTGCCTGAGAGACAGGCAGAAATAAAAAATGCGCGAGTGGCTCAGTTGGTGGAGCGCGACCTTGCCAAGGTCGAGGCCGCGGGTTCGAGTCCCGTCTCGCGCTTAATACTTTGGGGTGGGTCGATTGGATATATAGTGTATTCAATCGACCCCTTTTTGCCTTGAGACGGAAATAGCTGTCTGGGGCAGGCAAAAATGTTTTACGGGGGAAATCAAAAAAGTTTGCCAGATGGCACAGGAGGTAATAAAAGTGAAACTATTGTATCAGTTTGGGATTATCATGTTTGTAACCTTTCTCGGAGAATTTCTGCACTGTCTGATTCCGTTGCCGATCCCGGCAAGTATCTATGGTCTGCTTCTGATGCTGGCGGGTCTGATGACAAAAGTGATCAAACTGGAGCAGGTCAAGATCGCAGCGGACTTTCTGATCGAGATCATGCCGCCGATGTTTATCCCGGCCGCCGTTGGTCTGATCGTGACCTGGAGTGATTTAAAGGTAATTCTGGTACCGGTTCTTGTGATCACTTGTATCACGACCGTCTTTGTTATGGTTGTGACCGGAAGAACGGCACAGGCAGTAATGCATCTGAAAGAAAACATGGCAGCACAGAAGATGGAGAAGCAGGATTAATAAGGTGATCTCAGGAGGGTAAAGACATGAAAGAGATATTGTGTAACTCGGCATATTTTGGCGTGACGGTCAGTCTGATCGGATATGGAGCTGGCATTATGCTGAAGAAAAAGTTCAAGTATGCATTTTTAAATCCGCTGCTGATCTCAATCATTTTTGTGATCGGCGTGGTGATGTTGTGCGGGGTGGATTATGAAAGTTATGAAAATTCTGCCCAATATTTAAGTTATCTTCTGACTCCGGCGACGGTATGTCTGGCGGTGCCGCTTTATCAGCAGATGACACTTTTAAAGAAAAATCTGGCAGCCGTTGCCTGCGGCATCCTCGCAGGTGTGCTGGCAAGTCTTGGAAGCGTCCTGCTTCTGGCATTTTTGTTCGGACTTGAGCATGATGTCTATGTTACGCTGCTTCCAAAGTCTATCACAACAGCAATCGGAATGGGCGTTTCCGAAGAACTGGGCGGTTTGGTGACCATCACGGTGGCTGTGATCATTGTTACCGGCGTGATCGGAAATGTGATCGGAGAGGCAGTCTGCAAGCTGTTTCGTATTTATGAGCCGATCGCAAAAGGACTGGCACTTGGCACATCCTCCCATGCGATCGGGACGGCCAAAGCACTGGAAATGGGCGAAGTGGAAGGTGCGATGAGCAGCCTGGCGATTGCGGTAGCCGGTCTTCTGACTGTGATCGGAGCCTCTGTATTTGCTGGATTTTACTGAAAATATGATGCCAGGGTCAAAGGTCTAAATCCACATGAGCTTGCTCATAGGTGGATGAAAGACCTTGGAACCCGCCCCGATATGGAGCAGAACATCCAGTGGATGTTCGTTTTGCTCCGACCGAAGCGGAGCGTAGACATAAAAGTGGGATGATAATCCCACGATATGCGAATACTGGAGAGGATTGTGGGAGTGCAACGCACGGAACAATCCGTAGGCATCATAGTTGGGGACTTTTGACACCCACATCAAAATATAAAATCTCTATTGAGAAATTTTGTTGAAAATGGTAGAATAAAAAGAAAAACATAAATGCGGAGGATTAACATGAAAAAACTGAAAGTAAAAAAAGGAAGTACCTGTATGGCTTGTCTTGCATGCGTAGAAGCATGTTCTGAGGCTTTTTATAAGGAGTTTCATCCGGACAAGTCCTGTATCCAGATCGTAGAGAAGAAGAGTGTACGCCCGATGGCCTGTCCACAGTGTGGCAAATGTGCAGAAGCCTGTCCGGAAGGTGCGATCACTCAGAATGCAAAAGGCGTTTACATGATCAACAAAAAGAAATGTACCGGTTGCGGAGCCTGTGCAAAAGCCTGTCCGTTTGGACTGATCGTCAAGACAGAGGGCAATCCGGCATCCAAATGTATCGCATGCGGTATCTGTGCAAAAGCCTGTCCGATGGATGTACTGGAAGTAGTAGAAGAGTAAAGAGCAATCAAAAATAATACATAAAAATAAAAAAGTCATTGCTGAACATGTGAAATGTCTGCGATGGCTTTTTTTATTGTGCCGCTGTCTTTAATTCAAGAATGCCTCTGACATTCTTCTGTATACATCTGATGTATCATAAAAAACAGACCTTGTCGATAGTGACCGGCAAGATCTGTTTTTGACTGATAGATATTTTGTTATCTTTAGATTAAACAATACCCTGAGCGTTCATAGCATCTACAACTTTTTCGAAGCCTGCGATGTTTGCACCGGCTACATAGTTGCCTTTCATGCCGTAACGTTCAGCAGCATCAACCATGTTGTGGCAGATATTAACCATGATACCCTGCAGTTTTGCGTCTACTTCTTCAAATGTCCAGCTCAGACGTTCGCTGTTCTGGGTCATTTCCAGAGCAGATGTAGCAACACCGCCGGCGTTTGCAGCTTTACCAGGAGCAAAGATCACGCCATTTTTCTGCAGATATTCTGTTGCATCCATAGTGGTAGGCATATTAGCACCTTCGCATACAGCCAGGCATCCGTTTGCTGCCAGCTGTTTTGCATCGTCGATCAGCAGTTCATTCTGAGTTGCACATGGAAGAGCAACATCACATTTTACGCTCCATACGCCGCGTCCTTCATGGTATTCAGCGTTTGGTCTGTAGTTTTTGTATTCGGTCAGTCTTGCACGTTTTACTTCTTTGATCTCTTTAAGTGCTGCTACATCGATTCCGTCCGGATCGTATACCCAGCCGGTAGAATCACTTGCAGTAACCACTTTTGCACCCAGCTGCTGAGCTTTTTCGATCGCATAGATAGCAACGTTGCCGGCACCGGATACACAAACAGTCTTGCCAGCCAGTTCGATACCGTTCAGTTTCAGCAGTTCCTGTGTCAGGTAGAGCAGACCATAACCGGTAGCTTCTGTTCTTGCAAGGGATCCACCGTAGCTTAAGCCTTTACCTGTCAGAACACCTTCATACAGGCCACGGATTCTCTTGTACTGACCGAACATATAGCCGATCTCTCTTGCACCTGTTCCGATATCACCTGCCGGTACATCTGTATCAGCACCGATGTATTTGCACAGCTCTGTCATAAAGCTCTGGCAGAATGCCATAACTTCGCGGTCTGATTTGCCCTTAGGATCGAAGTCAGAACCACCTTTGCCGCCACCGATCGGCAGACCAGTCAGAGAGTTTTTGAAAACCTGTTCAAAACCAAGGAATTTGATGATACCAATGTTTACAGACGGATGCAGACGGATACCGCCCTTGTAAGGTCCGATTGCACTGTTGAACTGTACACGGTAACCGGTATTTACCTGAACCTGACCTTTATCGTCAACCCATGGTACACGGAATTTGAACTGTCTTTCCGGATTTACCATTCTTTCCAGAAGAGCATCCTTTCTGTATTTTTCTTCATTTGCCTCGATAACGACTCTCAGAGACTCCAGAACCTCTTTTACTGCCTGATGAAATTCAGGTTCAGATGGATTCTGCTCTACAACTTTGGCAATAACCTCATCTACGTATGACATGATTGTGTCCTCCTTATCTTCATACATTGATTTCTGTAACCATTCAGAGCTATGCAAAAAACAGTTACGTTTTTTTTCATTGCAGATTATAGCAAATCAGCGTGGCAAAGTAAAGAAAAAAATAGTGCTTTTTTGCAAAAAAATTACGGAATTTTTGTAAAAATGTTGGAAGTGCGTAGTTTTTGCAGGAAAAGCCTCAAAAGGGAAAAGTAAAACTTCCATATAAAGCAAAAGAAAACGAAAAGAATGACCATTTACAAAAAGAAGCAGATTCGCTATACTGAGAGGAAAAGACTGGATGAAAACCGGCCTGAATACAAAGGAGGATCTGCCAATGGAAAAGCAAGTGGGACTTACCGGGCAGGAGGTGGAGGAGCGTATCCGAAGCGGTCAGGTAAACAGGATGGAAAATCATATGGTGAAAACCAATAAGGAGATCGTAAAAGCACATTTGCTTACTTATTTCAATTTTCTGAACCTTTTTCTGGCCATTCTGGTTCTGATCACCGGACAGTTCAAGAACATGACTTTTATGGGAGTCGTGATCGTCAATGCGGTAATCGGGATCGTGCAGGAACTGAAAGTTAAAAAAGTAGTAGACAAGCTGACGGTTCTGACGGCTTCAAAAGCTCATGTGGTAAGAGAAGGTGAAAAATATGAGATAGATATAGAAGAAGTGGTGAAAGATGACATTCTGATTGTGATAAACGGCGATCAGATCTGTGCAGACTGTACGGTTCTTGAATGTGACGGTTTGGAGGTTAATGAATCCATGCTGACCGGAGAATCAAAACCTGTAAAGAAAAAAGCAGGAGATGAGCTGATGTCCGGCAGTTTTGTAGTTGCGGGCGGCGGTGTCGGCCGTGTGGTTCATGTCGGTGATGAGAATTATGCCGCAGAGCTGACAAGGAAAGCCAAGACGAAAAAACGTGCCACTTCGGAAATGCAGAATACGATCAAGCGGATCATAGCGGTGATCAGTATTCTGATCATTCCGATCGGCATTCTGCTGTTCCGTTCTCAGATCAGTGCTCAGGGGATGACCAGGAACGAAGCTATCGTGGCAACCGTTGCCGGAATCATCGGTATGATTCCGGAGGGGCTGGTGCTGCTGACCAGCATCTCGTTTATCCTGGGCGTCGGAAGACTTGCAAAAAAGCGGGCACTCGTGCAGGAGATGGAAGCAATCGAAGCACTGGCACGCGTCAACGTGCTCTGCCTTGACAAAACCGGAACGATCACGACCGGGGAACTGGAAGTTACAGAGGTGCTTGGCCTTGGAGAGGTGAAAAAAGAAGAAGTAAGCGAGATCATGAATGAGCTTACGTTTGCTTTTGAAGACAGCAACAACACGCAGGAAGCATTAAAACGTTATTTTCACCGGATGGACCGTTTTACGGTCGTTCAGAAAATTCCGTTTTCTTCCGAACGAAAGTACCGTGCGATCGAGTTCGAAGAAAAGGGCTGTTATGTCCTTGGTGCACCGGAGTTTTTATTGCAGGATGACGAAGAAGGGGCGGAAATCCTTCGAAAAGTCAATCAGTATTCCGAGGAGGGCTATCGTGTCCTGTTGCTTGGAAAATGCGGTTCTGTTCAGGCGGAAGATGGAAGTGTCAGTGAGGTGTCACCGATGGGACTGATCGTGATCCTGGACTGCATCCGGAAAGAAGCACCGGACGTCTTTCAGTACTTCCGTGGGCAGAAGGTAGAGATCAAGGTGATCTCCGGTGACAATCCGGTGACGGTATCGAAGATTGCCGGAAAAGCAGGACTTCTGGGGGCAGAAAAATACGTGGATGCCTCCACACTCGGAGATGATCCGCAAAGTTACCGGGAAGCCGTGCAGAAATATAATGTCTTTGGACGCGTGAAGCCGGAACAGAAGCAGAAGCTTGTCCATGCTTATCAGTCGGAAAAGAAAGTGGTCGGTATGGTTGGTGATGGTGTCAACGACGTGCTTGCACTGAAGGATGCAGACTGCGGTATTGCGATGGCAGCCGGAAGTGATGCGGCAAAACAGTCGGCACATATTGTCCTGCTGGATTCGGATTTTGCCTGCCTTCGGAATATTGTAAGCGAAGGAAGGACGATCATTGCCAACATCGAGCGGGTCAGCGCACTGTATCTGACCAAGACACTGTATTCCATCCTGCTGTGTGTCATTTTTATTCTTCTCGGACGGGCGTATCCGTTTATCCCGGTGCAGCTGTCTCTGATCAGTGCAGCCTGCATCGGTTTCCCGAGTTTTGTGCTGACACTGGAGCATACCGAAGAGGTGACAAGTACTGGATTTTTGCGTCATGTGATGCAGACGGCACTTCCGGCGGCGATTACTATGGTTGTCACCCTGCTTGTGGTTCAGGTTTTGTCACCGTTCTGGAAAGAAACAGAAGTGTTTACCTATACCTTTGATCTCCTGGTCGGAGGAGCAGTCGGGATCATGGTCGTATTTCGTGTGTGCAGGCCGTTGAACTGGCTGAGAGGCATTCTCTGTGTCTACGTGATCGCAGTTTTTTCGGTGGGTGTGCTGCTGTTCCCGGGATTTCTTGGAATCCACAGCATCTTCTGCTGGCAGATGGTACTGGCGATCCCGCTTGTGTGCATGGTCATTCTTCTGTATCATGAGCTGATACGTCTGATCCTGTGCTGTTACCGGATCCGAGATCGCATACACGAAAAACTGGAGATTTTATTTCCGAAGAGAAAAAAGAAAAGAAGCCGGTAAGGAAAGGAATTATAAATGAAAAAGAAAATAGCAGTGATAGGCGGAGGGGCGGCAGGCATGTTTGCAGCACTGAATGCGGCAGAACGCGGGTGCGAAGTCCATCTGTTTGAAAAAAATGAAAAACTGGGCAAAAAGATCTATATTACAGGAAAAGGCAGATGTAATCTGACCAACGCCTGTGATACGGAAGAACTGTTTCAGGCAGTTGTCAGCAATCCGAAATTCCTGTACAGTGCTTTCTATGGCTACACGAATCATGATGTGATCGATTTTTTTGAAAAAGCCGGTACAAAGACCAAAATTGAACGTGGAGACCGTGTTTTTCCGGTATCAGATCATTCTACAGATGTTATTGATGCACTTCGCAGGAAAATGCGGGAATATAAAGTGCAGGTGCATTTAAATACCGAAGTTTCCAAGGTGGAAGCCAAAGATGGAAAAGTAACCGGTGTTTTGTCGGATGGAGAAAAGAAACTTTTTCCGGCAGATGCCGTACTTGTGGCAACCGGAGGGATTTCTTATAAAACGACAGGTTCTACCGGAGACGGTTACCGTTTCGCAGAAGAACTCGGACATAAAGTGACGGAATTATATCCATCGCTGGTTCCGTTTAATACAAAAGAAGCGTGGGCAAAAAGCCTTCAGGGTCTTTCGCTGAAAAATGTGGATGTCAAAGTGATGGACGGTAAAAAGAAACTCTATGATGGTTTTGGCGAGATGATGTTCACCCACTTTGGCGTGACTGGTCCTCTGATCTTAAGTGCCAGCAGTTACACTGCGAAAACGGCACGAAAAAAAGAACTTTCTATGTTTATCGACCTGAAGCCGGCATTGTCAAAAGAACAACTAGATCACCGAATCCTGCGTGATTTTGAGGAAGCAAAAAACAGACAGTTTAAAAACGCACTGGGCGGACTTTTCCCGGCAAAACTGACTCCGGTCATGATCGAGTTGTCCGGCATCAATCCGGAGAAAAAGGTAAATGAGGTATCAAGAGAAGAACGCCTCGGATTTGTGGAGCTGATCAAAAATTTGCCATTGACCGTAACAGGGCTTCGCGATTATAATGAAGCTATTATCACAAAAGGTGGTGTCAGTGTAAAAGAAGTCAATCCGTCCACGATGGAGTCCAAACTGGTGCAGGGACTGTATTTTGCAGGTGAGGTACTGGATCTGGATGCTGTGACCGGAGGATTCAATCTGCAGATCGCCTGGTCCACTGCCTATGCGGCAGCACTGGCGATGAGCGAAGCATAGATACCATGCAGGAGGAAAATATGAGTTTTAATATTGCAATTGACGGACCGGCAGGAGCCGGAAAAAGCACGATCGCAAAACGTGTGTCAAAAGAGCTTGGATTTATTTATGTCGATACCGGGGCAATGTATCGTGCGATCGCAGTTTATATGATGCAGAATCAGATCGATATCCACGACGATGCGGCAGTGCAGAAAGCCTGCAGCAAGATTTCCATATCGATCGCCTACAGCGATGACGGCGAACAGCAGGTGATCTTAAACGGGGAGAACGTGACCGGACTGATCCGCACAGAAGAAGTGAGCAAGATGGCATCCGTGACTTCCGCAAACCCGGCCGTGCGAGCCACACTGCTTGACCTGCAAAGAGATCTGGCGGCAAAAGAAGATGTCCTGATGGACGGAAGAGACATCGGCACCAATATCCTGCCGCATGCACAGCTGAAAATTTATCTGACTGCAAGCGTGGAAACGCGTGCAAAGAGACGTTTCCTGGAACAGCAGGAAAAGGGAGATACGCACACACTGGAAGAGATCGAAGAGGAGATCCGGGACCGTGATCAGCGTGACATGTCAAGAGAGATCGCACCGCTTCGCCAGGCAGAGGATGCCATTCTGGTAGATTCTTCGGATCTGTCGATCGATGAGGTGGTTGAGCGTATTAAAGAATGTTACAGGGAAGTGAAGCAATGAAAGTGATAAAAGCACAGACTGCGGGTTTTTGTTTTGGCGTAAAACGTGCCGTTGACCAGGTCTATGATCTGGCAGCAAAAGAAAAAGAGCCGGTTTACACTTACGGGCCGATCATCCACAACGAAGAGGTAGTGCGGGATCTGGAAGAAAAAGGCGTACAGGTGCTGAATGGAAAAGAAGATCTGCTTTCGGTAAAAAAGGGTACCGTTGTGATCCGTTCCCATGGCGTTGCGGAAGAGGTTTATGATCTGATCTGCGAAAACGGACTGAATCTTGCCGATGCGACCTGTCCATTTGTAAAGAAAATACATCGCATTGTCAGGCGGGAAGGCGAAAACGGAAGAGAGATCGTGATCATCGGAAATGCCAATCATCCGGAGGTAGAAGGCATCCGAGGATGGTGTGTTTCTAAAGTGACGGTGATCGGAACAGAAGAAGAAGCAGAAGAATTTGAACCAAATTCAGACACAGGAGTCTGTGTTGTGTCTCAGACGACATTTAATTACAAGAAATTTAATAAATTAGTTGAAATTCTTTCAAAAAAGCGTTATGATATACTTGTTTTAAATACGATTTGCAATGCGACCGAAGAGCGTCAGCAGGAGGCGAGAAAAATTGCCGCCGATGTGGATGCCATGATCGTAATTGGAGGCAGACACAGTTCCAATACGCAGAAACTATTTGAAATATGTAAAGAAGAATGCAAGAATACTTACTATATACAGACACTTGAAGATTTGGATGTACATTCGATGCAGTCCATGAGTTGCGTAGGTATTACAGCAGGGGCATCAACCCCAAATAATATTATTGAGGAGGTTCACAAGGAATGTCAGAAATGAGCTTTGAACAAATGCTGGAGGAATCATTAAAAACAATTCATAATGGAGAGGTAGTCGAAGGTACGGTCATCGATGTCAAAGAAGACGAGATCATCTTAAATATTGGATACAAAGCTGACGGTATCATCACAAAAAGTGAATATACCAACGATTCAAGCGTAAATCTCCAGGATGTTGTTCATGTTAACGACAAAATGGAAGCAAAAGTCCTGAAAGTAAACGATGGTGAAGGACAGGTTCTGCTGACTTACAAACGTCTGGCAGCAGAAAAAGGAAACAAGAGACTGGAAGAAGCTTTCGAAAATCACGAAGTACTGAAAGCACCGGTTGCACAGGTACTCGATGGTGGTCTGAGCGTTGTGATCGACGAAGCAAGAGTATTTATCCCGGCAAGCCTGGTATCTGATACTTACGAAAGAAATCTTGGCAAATATGCAGGTCAGGAAATCGAGTTTGTGATCAGCGAGTTCAATCCACGCAGAAGAAGAATCATCGGCGACCGTAAACAGCTGTTGGTTGCAAAGAAAGCAGAAATGCAGAAAGAACTCTTTGCAAGAATCCACGTTGGTGATGTAGTAGAAGGCGTTATCAAAAACGTTACAGACTTCGGTGCATTCATCGACCTGGGCGGAGCAGACGGTCTGCTGCACATCTCAGAGATGTCCTGGGGACGTGTTGAAAATCCAAAGAAAGTATTCAAAGTTGGCGAAAAACTTTCTGTTCTGATCAAAGACATCAGCGGCGATAAGATTGCACTGAGCCTGAAATTCCCGGATCAGAATCCATGGCTGACAGCTGGCGAGAAATACGCAGCAGGCAACGTGGTAGAAGGTAAAGTTGCAAGAATGACTGATTTTGGTGCATTTGTTGAACTGGAGCCGGGTGTAGACGCACTGCTTCATGTATCACAGATTTCCCAGGAGCATGTTGATAAACCATCTGACGTACTGAGCGTAGGACAGGTTATCACAGCAAAAGTAGTAGATTTCAACGGCGAAGACAAAAAAATCAGCCTGAGCATGAAAGCACTGCAGAAAGAAGAAGCTGCTGCCGACACAACAGAGGCAGAAGAAGAGTAATATTGCACATCTCAAAAAGGGAGTGCTGAGTGTCCTGTAAGGTTCAGACAAAAGAGAACCTGCAGGGCAGGAAAGCCTGATTTCAAATGGAAATCAGGCTTTTTATGTATAAACATAATAAAGAGGGCGAATTCATAAACTGTTGCGTACATTCAAACCAGAAAGAATCCGAATGATAGCTTTCCTGGAAAACAGGTTTGAACAGTGCTTTTTCCTGAGGAAGAAAAAGTCCCCGGTGACGCTGGTAACAGGTTGTGGCTTTTGCAGGGATGCGTTCACGTGGATCGAGATAAGAGGCAACGTGCTTATGAATGGCACAGTCCTGCAAAGGAATATAATAATAATTTTTATAGTCAGATATGAAATACTTTAATTCGCCCTCGAAAGCATAGATCATCAGTTTGGCAGTGCCTTCCTGGAGCGTAAGATAGCACGAGGAAAGCCGGTTGGAGATCTGCTTTGGAACAGGATATTTCAGATCCAGCTCTGCGATCAGAAGCGGCTGTCCGTTCACAGAATCTTCCCAGAAAAGATTCCGGAGCGTATAATCCTGGTCTTTCAAAAACAGCGGATAGGCAAGAAGCGGCAGCAGTTTTGTCATACCTTTCAGATCGTCCAGATTATGCAGAAGCAGAAGCGAAAGAGCATCCGCATCTTTTAACTGGCAGTAGCTCTGATAGATTTTGATCAGTTCGCCGCCGTTGTAGAGGTCTTCCCGCTCAATGCCAAGGAAAGATTCCAGACTTTTCTGGTTGATGTGCGTCAGTTTCAGATATTTTTTGTATGGCCGGGTCAGGCGGTAAAGGTCAATGCTCTGCATAGATGATAAGGTATCTGACAATGTATATTTTTCTGCTTTGAAAAGAAGATAAGGGATATCAAAACCGTCACCGTTGAAATGAACGACAGCACGAAATGACCGGCAGAATGCAAGAAATGCGTTTAAAATTTCACATTCTTCCGATGGAGTTTCGGCAAACCACTGAAGGAAAGTCCAGTGCTCATCCAGAAAGCAGACCGCACCGATCAGATACAGAGAAGTGTTTCGCGGGGAAAATCCGGTTGTTTCAATGTCAAAGAAGAGAAATTCTTCTCTGGAAAAAGGAAAAGAGTCCAGATAGCGAAGATCTGGTTCAAAGTTGGAAAAAGATTGTTGTTTATATAGCATGAAAAAATTCCTTTCTTAAACTTATGTGTTCAAGAATGCCTCCGGCATTTCTGAAGTTGATTTTGAATTCTGGCATCATTATAAAAGTGTTTCAATAAAAATGCAATACAGAGATATTTAGCGATTAAAAAGACAGAAAATTCAATGTAAAATAAAAGAAAAACAGAAATCAAAAATAAAAGGAGAAAATTATGTGGGATATTCAAATTCTTGGAGTAGATTTGTATCATGTTCTTTTCTGGCTGATCTTATACAGCTTTATGGGATGGATATGGGAAAGCTGCTATGTATCAATAAAGGAAAAGAAGCTGGTAAACCGTGGATTTGTAACAGGTCCGGTGTGTACGATCTATGGAGTGGGAGCCATGAGCGTTTATCTGGTTCTGAGGCCATTGCAGGATCATGGTTTATGGCTGTTTCTTGGCGGTATTGTTCTGGCAACCATCCTGGAGTATGTTACTTCGTGGGTAATGGAAAAGCTCTTCCACACAAGCTGGTGGGATTACAGCGAACGGCCGTTTAACCTGCATGGCAGGATCTGTCTGGGATGCTCGATCGCATGGGGATTTTTCACACTGCTGATGTTTGAGATCCTTCAGCCGTTTGCACAGTGGGTGATCGATCTGTTTGATGTAGCGACCGGACATGCGTTTATTATCTTATGCGGGATTCTGTACTGCGTGGACTTTATCGTATCGACACTTGCAGCACTGCAGCTCGGCGAAAAACTGGAAGGCCTGCAGACTGCCATGGAAGAGTTTACCGAATATCTTCAGACGACCAAAGTCTACAGTTCGACGGAAGAGGCAAGAGAACTGTTTGGAAACTATAAAAAGCATCTGCCGACGAAAAAAGAATTTCAGGAAAAGCTGGGAGAGTATCAAAGGCGCATTGCAGGCAAGATTGAAGAAAAGGGTCTTTCTGAATATGCAGAAGGCATTCGCTCTCGTTCAAAGGGATTTCGGGAACAGTATCAGGAGAGGGTTTCTAGGATCACCGGCGTAAACAAACGTTTTATGAAAGCTTATCCTACGATTCATAAAGTATCCAGAAAGAAAAAGGGGAATCAGAAAGAAACAAAATAAGCAAACAGAGAAAAAGAAAGCAGCAGTTATTGTTTTTTGATGGCTGTAAATATAAAAAAAGGAGGAGAAGTGTATGCTGCGTTTTACATTTCGGGGTGGCATTCATCCAGATGACGGAAAGGCGATGTCCAAAGATAAGCCGATTCGGGAGGTTTTGCCCAAAGGAGAGCTCGTCTATCCGCTTTCTCAGCATATCGGAGCACCAGCCAAAGCCATTGTAGCAAAAGGCGATCATGTACTGGCAGGCCAGAAAATTGCAGAAGCAGGGGGGTTTGTATCTGCAAACATTTTTGCATCCGTATCAGGAACGGTCAAAGCGATCGAAGCAAGGCTGGGGGTAGCCGGAGGCATGCAGGAATCCATTGTCATTGAAAACGATGGCCTGTATGAAGAGGTAGAGTTTTCACCAGAGCGGAAATTGGCGGATATTTCCGGAAAAGAGATCATTGAGATCATCAAGGAGGCGGGTATTGTCGGTATGGGCGGAGCCGGATTCCCGACACATGTCAAATACATGCCGAAAGATCCATCTGCGATCGATCACATCATTGTCAACTGTGCGGAGTGTGAGCCTTATCTGACATCAGATTACCGCAGGATGATGGAGGAACCGGAAAAAATCGTGGGCGGTCTTCAGGCGGCAATGAAGATTTTTGACGGAAGGGCAAAAGGCGTACTGGCAGTTGAAGACAATAAAAAAGATGCGGCAGCAAAACTGCGGGAAGCAGCAAAGGGGATACCGGATATTGAAGTTGTAGAATTAAAAACCAAGTATCCGCAGGGAGCAGAGCGACAGCTTATTTTTGCAGTCACAGGAAGACAGATCAATTCTTCCATGCTTCCGGCAGATGCAGGATGTGTAGTCAACAACTGTGACACGATCCATGCAATCTATGAGGCGGTACATTTTGGCAGACCGGTCATGAAAAAAGTGATGACGATCACCGGAAATGCGATCAAAGAACCGCAGAACCTGCGTGTCCGCACCGGTACGAACTTCCGGGAACTGATCGAAGAGGCGGGAGGTTTTACTTCCGAACCGGAGAAAATCATCGCCGGAGGTCCGATGATGGGAATCCCACTGATTTCTCTGGATGTTCCGGTTGTCAAGACATCTTCTGCGATCCTGTGCATGACAAAAGACGAGGTCGCAGCCTGCGAAGAGACAGCGTGTATCAACTGCGGACGTTGTGTATCCGTCTGTCCGGGCCGGATCATTCCGGCAAGACTGGCTGATTATGCAAAAAGACATGATAAAGAAGCGTTTGAAAAAGCAAATGGAATGGAGTGCTGTGAATGTGGATGCTGCAGCTATAGCTGTCCGGCAAAACGACCGCTGACACAATACATCAAATCCATGCGTAAGATCGTGCTTGCGGATCGGAAAAAAGCTGCACAGAGGGGGAATGGAAAATGACTGAAATGTGGAACATATCATCAAATCCGCACATCCGGGATAAGAGAAAAAGCAGCGACCTGATGAGCCTTGTGCTGATCGCACTGCTTCCGGCAACCATATTTGGTGTCATAAATTTTGGAATCGATGCGTTAAAAGTAATCGTGCTGTCTGTGACAGGCAGCGTGCTCACAGAGTATGTTTACGAAAAACTGATGCATAAAAAAGTGACAGTCGATGATCGCAGTGCAGAAGTGACAGGGCTTCTGCTGGCACTGAACCTTCCGGCGTCTGCACCATGGTATCTTCCGGTACTCGGTTCTGTTTTTGCCATTCTGTTTGTAAAACAGCTTTTCGGAGGACTTGGACAGAACTTTATGAATCCGGCTCTCGCAGCAAGATGTTTTCTTCTGATCTCTTTTGCCGGAAAAATGACGGACTTTACATACGATGCAGTATCCGGGGCAACGCCGCTTGCAGCCATGAAAGCCGGCGAGAGCGTGAATGTTTTAAACCTGTTTCTCGGAAAAACAGCCGGAACGATCGGTGAGACTTCCACACTGGCGATCCTGATCGGTGCGGTGATCCTTCTGGTATTTAAAGTGATCGATCTGAGGATACCATTGTCCTGCCTGCTTTCTTTCTCTGTTTTTGCCATTTTATTTGGCGGACATGGATTTGATCTGCATTTTCTGGCAGCACAGCTGTGTGCGGGCGGACTGATGCTTGGTACATTTTTTATGGCAACGGATTATGTAACCTCACCGATCACCAAAAACGGTCAGATTGTGTATGGATGCATCATCGGTATTTTCACCGGGGTTTTCCGTTTCCTCGGAAGTGCATCGGAGGGCGTATCTTATGCGATCATCCTTTCAAACCTTCTGGTGCCTTTGATTGAAAAAGTAACACCTCCGACAGCATTTGGGAAAGGAGGAAAAAAGCATGAATAAGATTATAAAAGAAGCACTGGTACTGATGGCGATCACACTGGTTTCCGGTTTACTGCTCGGAGCTGTCTACAGCATTACAAAACAGCCGATCGCACAGGCAGAGGAAAAAGCACAGAAAGAAGCTTATCTTGCTGTATTTCCGGATGCACAGGATCTGACGGAGCCGGATAACAAAGAAGAACTGCTCACAGAGGCAGCCGATGTCCTGGATCAGGCCGGATTTGGCACAGCTGACACTCTGGAAGATTTTTATCTGGCAGAAAAGGACGGAGCAGTGACAGGTGTGGTTATGAACATTACTTCGCATGAAGGATACGGCGGTGACATCAATTTCTCCATGGGTGTCAGTATGGACGGAACGGTGACAGGCGTGGAGATGCTTTCCTTAAGTGAGACAGCCGGACTTGGCATGCGTGCAAAAGACGAAGAATTCAAAGGACAGTTCGCAGGAAAAATCGTAGATCAGTTCGTGGTTACAAAAAACGGTGCTTCCGCGGAAAACGAGATTGATGCGATCAGCGGAGCAACCTTTACTTCCAAAGCGGTGACAAACGGTGTCAATGCGGGACTTCGTTTTTATGAAAGCCTTAAGGAAGGAGGTATCTTACAATGAGCAAAGCAGGAGAACGTTTATATAACGGTATCATCAAAGAAAACCCGACCTTTGTGTTGATGCTTGGTATGTGTCCGACGCTGGCAGTAACCACCTCAGCGATGAACGGACTTGGCATGGGACTTACGACAACGGTGATCCTTGCCATGTCAAACTTGATGATCTCAGCACTTCGTAAAGTCATTCCGAACGGCGTGCGTATGCCGGCCTTTATCGTGGTTGTGGCATCTTTCGTAACGATCGTACAGTTTTTGCTTCAGGCGTATGTACCGTCTCTGTATCAGAGTCTTGGTATTTATATCCCTCTGATCGTAGTAAACTGTATCATCCTTGGAAGAGCGGAAGCTTATGCTTCTTTCAATCCGGTCATCCCGTCTTTCTTTGACGGCGTCGGTATGGGACTTGGATTTACCATCGGTCTTGCCAGTATCGGTATCGTGCGTGAGCTGATCGGAGCCGGAACCATTTTCGGTGTGCAGGTGATGCCTTCTTTCTATCAGCCGATCACGATCTTTATCCTTGCACCGGGAGCTTTTCTGGTCCTGTCCCTTCTGACAGCAGCCCAGAACCGCGTGAAACGTAAAATGCAGGAAAAAGGTAAAGAGACAAAGATCGGCAGCGGCTGCACAGGAGAATGTGCCTCCTGTGCAAGTTCCTGTAAAGGAGGGGAGACGTTATGAGAGAATTACTTATGATTGCAGTCGGCACTGCGTTTATCAACAATGTTGTTTTGAGCCAGTTTTTGGGACTGTGTGCATTCCTTGGTGTATCCAAGAAAATGGATACCGCAGCAGGCATGGGCGGAGCCGTTATCTTTGTTATCACGATCTCATCCTTTGTCACGGCTCTGATCTATAAATTTCTGCTCCTTCCGCTGAATGTGACTTACCTTCAGACGATCGTGTTTATTCTGGTCATTGCGGCACTGGTACAGTTTGTGGAAATGTTTCTGAAAAAGAGCAGCCCATCTCTGTACAATGCACTTGGCGTTTATCTGCCGCTGATCACGACAAACTGTGCCGTACTTGGTGTGGCACTGATCAATGTACAGAAAAGCTACGGCATCGTAGAGAGCGTGGTAAATGGCCTGGCAACGGCGGTCGGATTTACGATCGCGATCGTGCTGATGGCCGGTATCCGTGAAAAAACAGAATACAATGATGTACCGGAATCTTTTAAAGGATCACCGATCGTTCTTCTTACAGCCTGTCTGATGGCGATCGCATTCTTTGGATTTTCCAGTCTGAAATAGGAAGGAGGAGTGGCGGATGAGCATGGAGATCATACTTGCGGCTGTGATCGTAGGAGGTACCGGACTGCTTCTGGGACTTTTCCTTGGATTGGCAGGGAAAAAATTTGCAGTAGAAATTGATGAAAAAGAACAGCAGGTAAGAGAACAGCTTCCGGGAAATAACTGCGGCGGCTGCGGATATGCAGGATGTGATGCGATGGCAAAGGCGATTGCAAACGGAGAGGCTCCGGTAAATGGCTGCCCGGTAGGGGGAGATGCCGTGGCAGCAAAGATTGCCAGGATCATGGGGCAGAAAGCAGGAGAGAGCATCCGCAGAGTTGCCTTTGTAAAATGTGGCGGAACCTGTGACAAAGCAAAAGAATCCTGTCATTATTATGGAGTTCACGACTGTGAGATGATGGATTTTATTCCGGGAGGCGGACCGAAAACCTGTCATTATGGATGTATCGGAGACGGAACCTGCGAAAAGGTCTGTTCATTTGATGCGATTCATGTTATAAATGGAGTAGCAGTGGTAGACAAGGAGAAATGCAGAGCGTGTGGAGCATGCGTGGAGCATTGTCCGCGTCATCTGATCGAGCTTGTGCCATATGAAAGCCGTTATCTGGTACGCTGTGCTTCAAAAGATAAAGGAAAGCTGGTTATGCAGGCATGTGAGGCAGGGTGCATCGGATGTAAGAAATGCCAGAGAGAATGTCCTTCCGGTGCCGTTACTGTGGAGAACAATATTGCACATATCGATACTTCAAAATGTACCAACTGCGGAACCTGTGCATCGCTCTGTCCGAGAAAGGTGTTTACCGGACCGGTTGCCAGGAAAGAGTCCTGAAGACATAAGAAGTAAAGAAAGGGGGAATCAGGAATGAAGAAAAAGGGGTTTGGTGTGCTCGCAGTGCTGATGCTGAGTATGTTGCTTTCCGTAACCGCTTTTGCAAAAGGAAAGTGGAAGGTTGAGGAAGGTAACCGTTACTATTATAATGAGGATGGTACAAAGCAGAAAGGCTGGCTCACACTCAAAAAAGGAACTTATTATTTTCTGCCAAAGACAGGGATCATGGCAACCGGTGTGCGGCAGATCGCAGGAAAGACCTATGTATTTTCAAAAAAAGGGATTCTGCTGAAGGCATATGAAAGAGCCGGATTCAGGACAACCGCATCCGGAAAACTTTGCTATTCTTACGGTGACGGTACCGGCCGCCTGAAACGTCAGTGGTTTACCATCAATGGAAAGACGTACTACTTTAATAAAAAAGGGCATGCCCTGACGGGATGGCAGAAGATTGACGGAAAGATTTATTATTTCAATAAAAGATATGTTTTGCAGAAAGAAAAATGGGTGAAATACAACGGTAAAAAGATGTATCTTGGATCCGACGGAACGTTTGTGAAAGATACCTGGATCGATGACAAGTATCTTGGGCCGGACGGCGTTTATATCAAAGGCTATCGTGATGACAGACGGACAAACAAAAGTAAAACCGGATGGGTTGGATACGGTCAGCAGTGGAGATATTACCGGAAGAACAAACTGGTGACCGGCTGGATCACCATTGGTGAGAAGAGGTATTTCTTTGGCTCGGACGGCTATATGCGTGCCGGATGGCTGAAAGATCAGGGGCATACGTATTATATGGATACCAGAAGTGCCACTTATGGACAGATGATGACCGGCTGGTGCAAGATCAAAGACAAGTATTATTATTTCTTCCGCACACCGGCAGAGCATAACGGAACCGTCTATCCGCAGGGTAGTATGGCGAGAAAGATTTCCATCCGTTTCTCTTTGGCAGACGGAACGCAAAAAATCTATATCTTTGGCAAAAACGGTGCCTGCACGAATTATTAAAAATCCAGAATCTCTGTCTGTGATTTCAGGCTGAGAAAAACCTCCCGGAGCGTTTCTTTTCCGGGAGGTTTTTTGTTGCGGCATTAAGGAAAATGCAGCAAAAAACGGTCAGTGGAAGATTTTTTGCATATTCTGAATAGAAAGAGGAACAGGAGGGCTGTTATGGCAACGATCGTGATAGATGCCGGACATGGAGGAGCAGACCCGGGAGCTGTTTTTGAAGGAAGACAGGAAAAAGACGATACACTGCGGCTGGCACTGGCAGTGGGAAAGATTCTGGAGGAAAACGGACAGAATGTGATCTATACCAGAACAACCGATGTTTATCAGACACCATTTCAGAAAGCAACGATCGGAAACGAAGCAAGAGCCGATTTTTTTGTTTCCATACATCGCAATTCCAGTCCGGTTGCCGGGCAGTATTCCGGTGTGGAAACACTGGTCTATGAGCGAAGCGGCATCAAAGAAGAGATGGCAGAAAACATCAACCGGGAACTGGAGGAAACCGGTTTTGAAAATCTCGGTGTCAAAGAAAGACCGGGACTTGTCGTCCTTCGCAGGACTAAAATGCCGGCAGTACTGGTGGAAGCAGGGTTTATCAACAACGGAGAAGACAACCGGATCTTTGATGAAAATTTTGAGGAAGTCGCACAGGCGATCGCCGACGGTATTTTGCAAACCATCTATGCACAGGAAGTTGAATCTTATGAATACGAAAAAGAAGCAGAAACACCTTACCGCATCCAGCTTGGTTTTTTTAATCTGGAAGAAAATGCCAGGGCACTGCAGGCACAGTTGCTCTTTTTGGGATACGATGCTGTGATCGAACCTGGAGAGGATGGGACTTACCGGGTTTACAGTGGATCTTTTGAAAAACTGGATAATGCGGCAAAAATGGAGCAAACACTGCGAAAAGCAGGATTTTCCACCTATATCGTACAGTAAAGGGATAAGAAAAAAACAAGAAACGTAAATCTTTACACTTTTTGTTTCCTGAGGTATACTAAGGAGCAGAGAATGGGCTTGGAAGAAAGGTACCATTTTATGGTGTGCATAGGAGGGCGGTATGTCTGTCTGCCCTCTGCACATATAGCAGAGTTTTCTTGGATGTAAAACGAAGAAAGTAACTGTAAACATAGTATGATGCCAGGGTCAAAAGGTCTAAATTCACATGAGCTTGCTCATAAGTGGATGAAAGACCTTGAGACCCGCCCCGATATGAGCATAAAAGTGGGATGATAATCCCACGATATGCGAATACCGGAGAGGATTGTGGGAGTGCGATGCACGGAACAATCCGTAGGCATCAGAGTTGGGGGCTTTTGACCCCAACATCATATATACATAGGGTAAATAATAATATTACCGGAGAGTGGAGTATGGATAAAAAGAAAAAATGGTTAAAAATCACACTTGGAATTATGGCACTGGTTATCGTGGGGGTGTATATCGGCGGGATTGCCGCCTTTCATGGAAAATTCTTGAAGAACACGGACATTAATGGCATGGATGTTTCAGATATGACAGTGGAAGAGGCAGAGAAACTGATCAGAGAGCAGGCAGAAGATTATCAGATCACGTTAAAAGAACGCGGAAATAACAGTGAGACGATCACGGCAGAAGAGATCGGTTATCATTATGTTTCCAATGGGGAAATCGAAAATTTCCAAAAATCCCAGCCATACGCCCTGTGGTTTGTAAGTTATTTCCGACCGGCATCTTATGCGTTTGAGACGGCAGTGCAGTATGATGAAACATTGCTGAAAGAAAAAGCGGACAGCCTTAAATGTTTTGATAAAGCAACAGCTAAAGCACCGGAAGATGCGAAAATGGTCTTTCAGGAAAGCGAAAACAAGTACGTGATCAAAAAAGAGAAGCAGGGTGCAAAGCTCAAACAGAAAAAATTCTGGAAACTGCTTACAGAGACAATTTCAGAAAGAGACGGTCTGCTGGATCTGGAGAAAGAATCCTGTTATCAGACACCAAAAGTGACAAGTGATGACAAAGACTTAAACCAGCTGGTAGAGAATCTCAATCATTATGTGGATATCGAGATTACATACTGTTTTGGAAACCAGAAGGAGGTTCTGGACGGCAGTGTGGTAAAAGACTGGCTGACCTATGATAAAAAAGGGAAAGTGCTGGTAAAAGACGGTGCGATCAGCGACTATATCGCATCTCTGGCAGACAAGTATGATACCTATGACAAGCCACGGAAGTTCAAGACAAGTGACGGAACGTATGTGACTGTGGAGGGCGGTTCATATGGATGGAAAATCGACCAGACAGCGGAGGCAGAAGAGCTGACAAAGCTGATGGAAGAAGAGCCGCACATGGAACGTACACCGATCTTTGCCCAGGAAGCAGACAGCTGGGAAAATGGTGACATGGGTGACACGTATGTGGAAGTTGATCTGACAAAACAACATCTGTGGATGTACAAAGAAGGGAAACTGATCGTAGAATCGGATTTCGTATCCGGAACAATGACACCGGCTCGTGTGACACCGCCCGGCATTTTCCGGTTATACTATAAAAAATCACCGGCTGTTCTTCGAAGCACAAAACCGGGCGACAGTTACGAGACACCGGTTTCTTTCTGGATGCCGTTTAACGGCGGGATCGGATTCCACGATGCCACCTGGAGAGGAAGCTTCGGCGGTCAGATCTTCTGGAACAGCGGTTCTCATGGCTGCATTAATCTTCCGTACAGTGCCGCACAGACGATTTACCAGAATATCGAAAAAGACTATCTGGTTATTTGCTTCTATCGGAACGGTGAGTATAAATATTAGATGTGAGATGATTCATATGTCATGCGATGCATGACGTGCACCTCGCAGCAAGAATGGCAGAGGCATTCTTAAATGAAAAAAGAAAGAGGAAATGTATGCTCGAACAGATTGTAGAGCCACTGCTTGGGTGGTTCGGGGAACATGCACGGATTCTCCCGTGGAGAGAACAGTCGCAGCCATATCGCGTCTGGGTTTCTGAAATTATGCTGCAGCAGACACGTGTAGAGGCGGTAAAACCCTTTTTTGAACGTTTTACGCAGGCTCTGCCGGACGTTCGATCCCTTGCGGAATGTCCGGAAGATAAGCTTTTGAAGTTATGGGAGGGGCTTGGCTATTATAACCGCGTCCGAAATATGCAGAAAGCAGCACAGAATATGGTGGAATTTTATGACGGCGAAATGCCGGCAGACTATGAAAAACTGCTGGGTCTTCCTGGGATCGGTCCTTATACGGCAGGAGCAGTAGCTTCCATTGCCTTTGAGATCCCGGTTCCGGCTGTTGACGGAAATGTCCTGCGGGTGATCACAAGGATCACGCAGAATGACGGAGATATTTTGAAGCAGTCTGTCAAACGTCAGGTCGAGGAGGAGCTTCTGGCAGTAATGCCAAAAGGAAGATCTGGAGCCTTTAACCAGGCACTGATGGAACTTGGGGCGACTGTATGTGTGCCAAACGGGGCACCGAAGTGTGAGGAATGTCCGCTGTCAGGCTTATGCCTTGCACATCAGAACGGCAAAGAGATGGACTATCCGAAAAAAGCACAGAAAAAGCCGCGTAAAATCGAAAAAAAGACCGTTCTGGTGATAAGGGACGGCAGCAGGGCAGCAATCCGCAAACGTCCGGCAAAAGGACTTCTGGCAGGTTTATATGAGCTTCCTAATCTCTCTGGATGGTTAAGCCAGGATGAAGTTCTGGACTGGCTGAAACAGGAAGGGCTGTCACCGATCCGTATCCGGAGATTATCGGATGCGAAGCATATTTTCAGTCATATTGAATGGCATATGACAGGATATGTGGTCCTGGTGGAAGAACTGGAAGACTATTCCGGAAAAGATATGCTTTTTATTGAGCCGAAAAGAACAGAAGAAGAATACCCGATCCCGGCAGCTTTTTCAGCTTACACAGCCTATCTTCAGATCAGACTCGGACAGGAAAAATATGACGAAAAATAAAACAGAAACGTGTATGGAGGAAAAAACGTGAAAATATTATCAATAGCAATTCCCTGTTATAATTCTGCAGCCTATATGAGGAGATGTATTGATTCTCTGCTTCCGGGCGGAGAAGATGTAGAGATTTTAATTGTGGATGACGGTTCCACAAAAGACAATACCGCAGAGATCGCAGATGAGTATGAAAAAAATTATCCGGGGATCGTAAAGGCGATCCATCAGGAGAACGGCGGACATGGAGAGGCAGTCAATGCCGGACTGCGTAATGCAACCGGAGTATACTATAAAGTGGTGGACAGCGATGATTGGGTAGATGTGGATGTTTATCTCGATATTATCAAAACTTTGAAAGAACTGGTGGCAGGTCCGCAGACTGTTGATATGTTCATCAGCAATTTTGTCTACGACAAGGCAGGTGCGAAGCACAAAAAAGTGATGCGGTACAAGGCATTTCCTGAAAATGAAGTATTCCAGTGGGATCATGCAAAAAAACTGCACATCGGACGTTACATTCTGATGCATTCCGTGATCTACCGTACCATGCTTCTGCGAGAATGCAATCTGGAGCTTCCGAAACATACCTTTTACGTGGACAATCTGTTTGTGTTCCAGCCGCTTCCGTATGTAAAAAATCTTTATTATAAAAATGTGAATTTCTATCATTATTTTATCGGCAGGGATGATCAGTCCGTCAATGAAAAAGTCATGATCTCCCGCATCGACCAGCAGATCCGTGTCAATAAGATCATGATCGACACCATGGCTGACAATAAAATCGCAGACAAGCGGATCCGCCAGTATATGACAAGTTATCTGGATATCATTACAACGGTTACTTCCGTTATGCTGATCCGTTCCGGCACAGAAGAAAATCTGGAAAAGAAAAAAGAACTGTGGCAGTATTTAAAAGCAAAAGACGGCGGTCTGTATTTCCGCCTGCGTCACGGTCTGTTTGGACGTACGATGAATTTGCCGGGCAGAGGAGGAAGAAAACTTTCGGTTGCAGCCTATAAGATCTCACAGAAATTTTATGGATTCAACTGATACAAAAGCGGCAGAGATAGGACGTTGTAATTCTGTGAGATTTATGGTAGAATTTTCACAGTTGAAAAAATGGATATTTTAGGAGGACAACATGGGAGAGGAAACGGTTTCCAAAAATTTTATTGAACAGATTATAGAAAAAGATCTGGCAGAGGGCAAATACGATACGATCTGTACTCGTTTTCCGCCGGAACCAAATGGCTATCTGCATATTGGACATGCCAAAGCCATTCTGTTAAATTATGGACTTGCACAGAAATATCACGGCAAGTTTAACATGCGTTTTGATGACACCAACCCGACCAAGGAGCGAGTTGAGTTTGTAGAGTCCATCAAGGCGGATATCAAATGGCTGGGTGCTGACTGGGAAGACAGACTGTTTTTCGCATCCAATTACTTTGACCAGATGTATGAAGCGGCAGTGAAGCTGATCAAAAAAGGCAAAGCCTATGTCTGTGACCTGACACCGGAGCAGATTCGCGAGTACAGAGGGACACTGACAGAACCTGGAAAAGAAAGCCCGTACCGTAACCGCAGCATCGAAGAAAATCTGGAGCTGTTTGAAGCAATGAAGGATGGCAAATATGCAGACGGAGAAAAGGTACTGCGTGCAAAGATTGATATGGCATCTCCGAATATCAATATGCGTGATCCGATCATTTACCGTGTGGCACATATGACACACCATAATACCGGAGATAAATGGTGCATCTATCCGATGTATGATTTTGCACATCCGATCGAAGATGCAATCGAAGGCGTGACACATTCTATCTGTACCCTGGAGTTTGAGGATCACCGTCCGCTCTATGACTGGGTCGTACGTGAACTGGAGTATCCGCATCCACCAAAACAGATTGAGTTTGCAAAACTGTATCTGACCAACGTTGTTACCGGTAAACGTTACATCAAAAAACTAGTAGAAGAAGGTATCGTGGACGGCTGGGATGATCCGCGTCTGGTATCGATCGCAGCCCTTCGAAGAAGAGGATTCACACCAGAATCCATCAAGATGTTCGTTGACCTGTGCGGTGTCAGTAAAGCTCAGAGCTCCGTTGACTATGCAATGCTGGAGTACTGCATCCGCGAAGACCTCAAACTGAAACGTCCGCGTATGATGGCAGTCCTTGATCCGGTCAAACTGATCATCGACAACTATCCGGAAGATCAGATCGAGTACCTGGAAGCAGACAATAATCTGGAGAACGAGTCTCTTGGAAAACGTCAGGTTCCGTTTGGACGTGAACTTTACATTGACCGTGAAGATTTCATGGAGAATCCGCCGAAGAAATATTTCCGTCTCTTCCCTGGAAACGAAGTGCGTCTGATGAATGCATATTTCGTGAAATGCACAGGTTTTGAAAAAGATGAAAACGGAAATGTGACAGAAATCCACTGTACTTACGATCCGGAGACAAAATGCGGAACTGGATTTACCGGACGTAAAGTCAAAGGAACCATCCACTGGGTAGCAGCGAAGACTGCCAAAAAAGTGACCGTACGTCTCTATGAGAACATTATCGATGAATCTAAAGGCGTATATAACGAGGACGGCAGCCTGAATCTGAATCCAAATTCACTGACTGTAAAAGAATGCTTCGTAGAGCCTGCACTTGCAGAAGCAAAACCATATGAAAGCTTCCAGTTTGTACGTCAGGGTTATTTCTGTGCAGATGTCAGAGATTCCAAAGAAGGGGCACCGGTATTTAACCGTATCGTGGCACTGAAAAGTTCCTTCAGACTGCCGAAACAGCAGTAAGGAAAAAGAATATAGAAATAATCATAATGTGTAAAAAGGAATATCCGATCAATGAAAAATCGGATATTCCTTTTTTTGTATATCAGATGTGGGATGACGCATACCTCTGTAGATAAGAACATTCAAGTCGAACGCACGTGAGACTTGGTGCGTGATTCTGGTCAGCGAAAGCTGACATATTCTTCTCAGAATCACTGCACATTCTACACTTTTCAAAAAAATCTCTGAAAAAAAGACAGAAACAAAAAGTGTGCAAACTGCAAAAGGGATGGAATTGCAATTTGCACACTCTTGAATTTTAACAGAAGTAAATCAGAACTTAAGCTTCCGGCGTTTCTTCCTCTGATTTTTCTTCGGCAGCATCAGCAACCATTTCTTCTGCCTCTTCCGGAACAGTTTTTTCTTCGTCAGAGTCTTCTGGTTTGCTTTCTGCTTCTGCATGTTCAGTGACAGCCTCAGCTTTGACGGTCTCTTCGTCTGCTTCTTTTTCGAAAATGGCTTCGGCCGTATCAGCGGCATTTTCCGCTGCTTCCTCCGGTACGGAAGAGGATGGAATGGTAACATACTCGCGGGCATCGGCAGCATCTTCACCATCAAAATCCTCAAGGTCATCATCTAAGAAATCATCCTCGAAATCTTCAAAATCATCCTCCCAATTCTCTTTCTCTTTTTTATGTTTTTTGAAATATGCAAGTCCGGCACCTGCGGCAGCTCCCAAAAGTGCAGCACCTACCAGCCATTTGCTGTATTTTTTTGACATAAACGAACTCCTTTCTCCTGTTTTAAACTCCTGACTGATGTCTGCGAATTGCTCTGTTATAAGGTAATTTTCGCAATTCTGAGCTATGCTTCAGTCAGTACCAAGTGCCCTAGATCCCAATGTCTTAGCTTGCAGGTAAGAACGATATTTTGAAATTTTGACACTGGCATTATATAATATTTTATATATGGTATTGTAATACTTTTCTATAAAAAAGAAAAGGGGTTTATTTAAAAATTATCTGAACAAGAAACATGTAAAACAGTGTCCCTCCTCCAACGGAGAGAAGCGTATTTTTCTTCCAGCAGTGTACCAGAACGATGGCAATGCCGGCGATCAGCTCTGGCAGTCCGAACGGTGCCTGCAGCAGGGAAATATTCTTGAAGCAGTAAACCACCAGCATACCGATGATAGCGTAAGGAAGTACTTTTCCGAGGTACATGATGTAAGCAGGTGTCTTGGATTTTCCAGAAAACAAAAGGAACGGAAGTCCGCGTACAAAAAAAGTCAGTAAGGACATGATCGCGATCAAGGCGATTGCCTGAGAATCCGGGATACTACGCATGTGAATCATCTCCTTTCTGATCTTCTCTTTCCATATGCTCCTCCAGCGGCTTACGAAGCAGTGTCAAGATCGTAAGAATGGAGAGCATGGCAGGAATGATAAAACGGTCCGGCCCGAAAAGAAGCAGACAGATCACAGAGCAGATCACACCGGTGATTGCCGGGATATGATTTTTGCTGTTCAGCCACTGATCAGTAAAGATTACAATAAACAGTGCTGTCATGACAAAATCCACACCTTTTGTATTGAAGTTGACCAGGGAACCAAAGAGTGCACCGAACGTGCAGCCGATGATCCAGTAAACGTGATCCAGCATGGAGATAAACAAATAGAACCATCCCTTGTCCACACCGTCCGGAACCGGGGTTGTAGCAACCAGAGAATAGGTCTCATCGGTCAGCTCATGGATCAGCAGAAGCTTTTTCTTTCCGGTGTCTTTGTATTTGTCGATGATGGAAAGACCGTAGAAGAGATGCCGTACCTGGATCATCAGTGTCATGATCGCGGTGGAGATCAGGCTGGCACCGCTTGCGAGCAGGTCGATCGCCACATACTGCATCGAGCCGGCATAAATAAAGATGGACATAAAGAAAGCCCAGATAAAAGAATATCCGTTGCTTTCAAGCAGTATGCCAAAGCCCATACCAAGAAAAAGATAGCCTGCCATAACCGGAAGTGTGTGAGGAAAGGCAGACCTGAATGCTTTGCTTTTCATGTTCATTTCCTCCTTGAAATGTATCAGCAATTAGTATAGCATGGTGGGTGAAATATGTCAAAATACAGGAGAAAAAAGCATGAAATTTTATGATGCATTAACAGATTTTATTTTCACAGAACAGAAACCGGAAAAAGCAGATGCGATCTTTGTTCCGGGCGGATTGTATGGTGAGATCGCACAGCATGCGGCAGAGCTTTACCAGCAGGGCTTTGCATCACTTGTCGTGCCTTCTGGAAAGTACAGCATTGTGGAAGGAAAATTTACTAAGGTACAGTCACCGGAGAAATATAAAGGCAGATATTTTGAGACAGAAAGTGATTTTCTGACGCAGATCCTTGTGGATGAAGGGGTAAAAAAAAGCGATATTCTGCAGGAAAAAGAAGCATCTTATACTTATCAGAATGCATTATTTACCAAGGATCTTCTCGAGAAAAAAGAGCTGCATTTAAAAAAAGTGATCCTGTCCTGTCAGGCATATCACGCCAGAAGATGTCTGATGTATTATCAGTTTGTTTTCCCGGAAATCGAATTTATCGTCTCACCGGTCATTACCAGGGGTGTTTCAAAAGAAAACTGGTATCAGAGCGAGTACGGTATCTGTCTGGTACTCAAAGAGGTGGAACACTGCGGCAGCCAATTCGCAGATATGATGTTGCGACCGTGCCTCTGTCCGATAAATGTCGGTAGAGATGACAAAGATTGCATGCAAAGTGTTACAGAAATTTGACGGAAAACCAGTTTCGTGTTATGCTGTAGCAGCAGAAAACCGTTCACAAAAGAGGAGTGATCTTATGATAAAAGCAGCAATTTTTGATCTTGACGGTACGATCGGAGATACCGTGGAATCCATCGCTTACAGTGGCAATCGTGCCCTCAGGGATATCGGATACCAGGCATTTCCGGTGGAAAATTATAAATATTATGCAGGTGATGGCGTAGATGAACTGGTCCGCCGTACTCTGCGGGATTCCGGTGATACGAACTGCAGTCAGTTTGAGCAGATGAAAAGCATTTACAAAGCGTATTTTGCAAAAGACTGCATGTACCATGTAAAGCCGTTTCCGGGTATTTGCGAGATGCTTTCAGAACTGAAAAAAAGAGGGATCCGGATCGCCGTACTTTCCAATAAACCGCATGCTCAGGCCATCGATGTGGTGGAGAGTCTGTTTGGAAAAGATTATTTTGATTACATTCAGGGACAGACAGAAACGATCCGACGCAAACCCGCACCGGACGGAGCGTTTGCCATTGCAGAAAAGTTTGCAGTAGAGACCGGAGAATGTCTTTATGTCGGAGATACAAACACGGACATGCAGACCGGCAATGCGGCACATATGCATCCGGTAGGGGTTCTGTGGGGATTCCGCGACCGAAAAGAATTAGAAGAAAATCACAGTGAATATGTGATTGAAAAACCACAGGAACTGATTGAGATCCTGGAAAAGATAAACGGAGGAGACAACAAGTGATAAAACTGGTAGCAACCGATATTGACGGCACACTGATACGGGAGAGCAGTTCTGTGCTGCCGGAAGAAATTTTTGATCTGATCCGGGAACTTCGAAAACGTGATATCTATTTTGCGGCAGCAAGCGGAAGACAGTACATGGGACTGAAACGACTGTTTGCTCCGGTGGCAGATCAGATGCTTTTTATCAGTGAAAATGGTTCCAACGTTGTATGGAAGGACGAAGAACTTTATGCTTCTGTGATCGATCCGAACCTGATAAAAGAGATGCAGGAATATGCAAAACATTTCCCGAATATGCATCTGACCTTATCGACAACAAAAGCGATGCATTCTACCGGAAGCGATGACCTGTCCTATCGGAAAATGATGGTGGATGGCTATCAGAATGACATGGTTTTTGATGATGACGAAGACGGCACCAAACTGAAAGTGATCAAAATGTCTCTGTACTGTGAAAGCGGGATTCGGCCTTATGCAAAAGAAATCGAAGATTACTGGCAGGGCAGATTAAACACCGTAGTGGCAGGTGCACCGTGGATTGATTTTATGAAGCCAGGAACCGATAAAGGGGCAGCACTTCAGTTCGTACAGCAGTATTTTCAGATAAAAAAAGAAGAGACGCTGGCATTCGGGGATAATCACAACGATCTTGGAATGATCCTGGCAGCAGGAGAGGGATGTGCAGTTTCTACCGCAAGAACCGCAGTCAAAGAGGCAGCAAAACATATCGTTGGAAGCTACGAAGAAAAAGGAGTCATAAAGGCACTTCAGGAGCTGCTAAAGAAGCAGAAATAAATAATGAGATGTTGAGATCAAAAGATATTTGGATCTTAATCAATACTTGTAATTGGCAAGTGGGCCGGAGAGAAAAAAGGAGGATTTGATCATGGCAAATTTCAGCAAAGAATGTATTGAGACGTTTTTAAATAAACAGCTGCAGCTGTTTGATGAAAAAGTGGCAGAGACACCGCAGGAGGCAGAAGAGTTCCTTGAGGATAATCTGGCGGTCGTACTTGACAGTATCGAAGATGTACGTGACTATCTGGATGAGAGCGGAATGGATGCGGCACAGCTTTCCAAAGATGAGATTTTGCAGGCATCCGAAGTGTTTGCACTTCCGGGTGGAAAATATCTTGTAGTGCTTGCCTGAGAAATTCAGACGGAGATTTCCTGGCGAGTGTAAAGAAATGATGGAAGTTTTATAAGGTGCTGTCTGCGAAAAACAGCAGAGCATGTGCAAATAAACGTCATAAAATGATTTTGTAAAATAGGACGCCATGATGATTCGAAAACAATCTCACGACGGAAGCCTTGCTACCGTCAGTACGATTTGTTTTCGAATTCATCATGGCTATGCTGTTTTACGTTCCCTTCGGGGAATTCGTTCATTTGCACATGCACAAATTTATAGACTTTCATGAAAGCTCTATTTATATCAGAAAATGTCTCCCCAAATCAATGCTTTATACTGAAATAAGAATTGGCAACAAGAATGTTTTAACTCCCCACAGAATCAGCAGATGCACCGGATAAAACCAGTAGAAGAACCATTTGCCGGATTTCCCGCGTTTTCCGTTATAGAACCAGACAGGAATAAAAGCAAGCGGTGCAGTCGTCTCCCAGCTAAAGGCAACAGCTCCGGCTACGACCTGCTTCATCCGATCATAGCGGAAAATATAGAGCAGTTCGATCAGCAGAACACCGCGATAGCCATAATCTGTATGCAGAGCCCATGCAAGCACCATTGCCAGGATTAAAACAAGCACCTGTGCCACAGGCTGTGCTTGCATTCGGAAGTAATCGCACAGCATCATAGCAAGCAGTCCGATCAGCAGGGTGAAAAAGACGTTTTGGTGTACTGGATCAAAGAGACGTCCCATGATCGCAAGATCAAAAGGGATTTCCGAGACCAGTGCAAACAGAAAAAGGCGGAGTGCATATTTTTTTCGGTCGTGCGTGTGCAGAAATCCTTCTACTAACAAAAAGCAGAAGATCGGAAAGGAGACACGGCCGATCAGACGGAGGATACGGTCTGTGTTCCGAAGCATTTCAAAAAGAGCCGCATCATTTCGTGTTTCATCTACCAAAAGGAGCCCGCGTTCGAAAACGCAGGCACCTATGTGGTCAATGAGCATGGTAATCATTGCAATCTTTTTTAAAGAACTCCCGGTCAGGGAAGGGGATTGTCTGCTCATCTGTTTTATTTTGCCAGCAGCATCATGATCTTATTGCTGCGGGTGATGAATTTGGTCATTTCTTCCGGTGCAAGTGGTTTATGGCTCAGCATTGCCAGGTCATAGAGCTGTTCACACATCATCGGTACATGTTCAGAATCTTTGTGATTGAAGATATACTGAACCAGTTCATTGTTTGCATTCAGAACTAAAGTAGCAGGACCGCCGAACATGTTCGGATCCATACCGTACATATTATACATCTTCATCATATCCTGCATACGGCGTGTTTCCTCAGACAGAACAATCATCGAAGAGACAGAAGCATTTTTCAGTTTTTCTACTTTGACTTCCAGCTTATCATTGTTCAGTGCTTTGTGGAATACATCCGTTAGAGTTTCTTTTTCTTCTTTCAGATCTTCTTCGGAAACTTCTTCTTTCATATCTGCATTGACATCTGCATCGATACGCTCGAATTTGATGGTGTCATCCTGACGCTCCAGATGTGTGATGAAAGCAGAGTCGATATTATGTTTCAGGATCACAGCATCAATGCCCTGTTCTTTGAACAGATTGATGTACTGGCTCTGCTGTACTTCATCTGTGACATAGAAAAGTACAGTTTTTTCTTTTTGCTTTTCTTCTGCATTTTCTGTGCTTTCTGTTTCTTTTACAGCTTCCGCAGTATCTTCTTTTTTGTTTTCTGCAACAAAATCCTGAAGAGTCAGATATTTGCCGTCGAGGTTCTTGAACAGCAGACAGTCTTTGATGCGGTCATAGAATTTGTCATCTTTGATGCAGCCGTATTTGATGAACGGGCTGATATCATCCCAGTATTTCTCATAATTTTCACGGTCGGTCTTGCACATGCCGGTCAGTTTGTCTGCAACTTTCTTGCTGATATATTCAGAAATTTTCTTTACAGTACCGTCGTTCTGCAATGCACTTCTGGAAACGTTCAAAGGCAGATCCGGACAATCGATCACACCTTTTAAGAGCATCAGGAACTCCGGAATCACTTCTTTGATATTATCGGCGATAAAGACCTGATTGTTGTAAAGTTTGATCGTACCTTCTACAGAGTCATATTCTGTGTTGATCTTAGGGAAGTAGAGGATACCTTTCAGATTGAACGGATAGTCCATGTTCAGATGGATCCAGAACAGAGGTTCCTTGTAATCCATAAATACTTTGCGGTAGAAATCTTTGTATTCGTCTTCGCTGCATTCATTCGGATGCTTTGTCCACAGTGGGTGGATATCATTTAAAGCAACCGGACGCTTCTGGATTTTAACCATTTCTTTTGCAGGAGAAACTTCAACGATTTCTTTTTCACCGTTCTCATTTTCTTTCTCTTCTGTTTTGGCATCTTCGTGGATGTGTTCGATCACAACATCGTCGTCACGCAGTTCGCTCTCTTCAATGGTTTCGTATTCCGGTTCTGCGTTTGCTTTGGAGAGGAAGATCTCAACCGGCATGAAAGAGCAGTATTTGTCCAGAACTTCTCTTGTGCGGTATTCGTTTGCAAATTCAACACTTTCTTCATTTAAATAAAGAGTGATCTCTGTACCTACGGTTGTTTTGCTGCCGTCACCGATCGTGTACTGTGTGCCGCCGTCACATTCCCAGTGAACAGCTGTTGCACCGTCACGGTAGGAGAGTGTATCGATATGTACTTCATCTGCTACCATGAATGCGGAATAAAAACCAAGACCGAAATGACCGATCATTTCATCTGCATTTGTCTTGTCTTTGTATTTCTCAAGAAAAGCAGTCGCACCAGAGAAAGCGATCTTTGTGATGTATTCTTCGACTTCGTCTGCTGTCATACCAAGACCGGTATCAATGAATTTCATAGTTTTTTCTTCCGGATTTACGATAACCTGAATAGAAGCTTTGTAATCTTCCGGAAAAGTATATTCACCCATGATTTCCAGTTTTTTCAGTTTGGTGATGGCATCACATCCGTTGGATACCAGTTCACGGATGAAAATATCGTGGTCAGAATATAACCATTTCTTTATAATAGGAAATATATTGTCACTGTCGATGGATAAGTTACCTGTTCTATTTGTATTACTCATAATCGTTCACACCTTTCCAATAATCTTGCAGCAGCCAAGTTTTCTTATGACTGCCCTATGCAAGATAGTTTAGTACCGTTCTATGGAAATGTCAAGAGAAAATCAGCACTCAAACGCAACGAGTGCTAACAAAAAAGTATTAATTTTCTAAAGAAAGTATAAACTTCTGGATTTTCTGATCCCAGGCATGTTCCAGGGACTTATCCATTGAGAAAATGTTAAGAGATGTTCCGGTTACAGCATTCAGCCGACTATCTTTATAACGCAGATTTAAAAACAGGCCGTTGATGTCGGAGACTGTGAAAGAAGTATCTGTTTCGGACAGAAATGATTCGACTGCACGGGAAGAGAGCTGCAGGACGATCGAGAAAGAAAGCGGTGTGTGGTTGCCGCGGATCAGTTCAAAGCAGACGGGACGCAGCTGTTTCCAGCGGGCGATCGGTGTGCGGTCTTTATAGAGTGTCTCATATTCTTCTTTCGTATAATAATCTTTCAGAATATGTCCATCCATATGGAAAGAGGCAAATGTAGAAAGAGAAAGCTCCGGAACGCAGAATGCATCAAAGGTACTGCGGCAGAGCAGATGGTTCATAAACAATTTTACTTCGGTTATAGGAATAGAAATCATAAGTACCTCCTGTCAGAAAGCGGACATATACAGGATTTTGGTGATATGGTCCGTGTATTTTTCAGTATAGCGGAAAAAACCGAAAAAGAAAAGAAGAAAAGCATTGCAAAATATGTGATATGTGTTATAGTAGAATGTAGTATTAAAAACCAGATAACATGATGTGAGTGTTAAGATTTATCTCAGTCGAGAAGACTCCCACTTCTGCAAGTGGTGAGTAATAACAAGTCTTTCTCAGTGGGAGTACAATCTCCGACTGAGATAAACGCTCCGCGAGAATGTGCAGTGATTCTGAGAAGAATATGTCAGCTTTCGCTGACCAGAATCACGCACCAAGTCTCACGTGCGTTCGACTTGAATTTTGACATTCATACCATATCAATAGAAGATAAAAATTCTGTGAAAATCTACAGAAGGTCTGGCTTGTGAACATCGCAGCACTTTTATTTTCATACTGCGGCGATGCACATTTCTGTATAGATTTGAATAAGCGGAATTTAATATGGAGGATTTATAGATGAGTTTCAGAGTAGTGATCGACAGCTGCGGGGAGCTGACAGATGAGATGAAAAAGAGCGGCAATTTTGTGTCTGCACCGCTGACACTGCAGGTGGATGAGTATATTGTACAGGATGATGAGGAACATTTCAACCAGGCAGAGTTTTTAAAAAAAGTAGCGGAGTGCCCAAACTGTCCGAAATCTTCCTGCCCATCGCCGGAAATATATCGTGATGCCTACGACTGTGATGCAGATCATGTTTATGCAGTGACGCTTTCAGAAAAACTGAGTGGATCTTACAACAGTGCAGTTCTTGGCAAAAATCTCTATCTGGAGGATCATCCGGATGCAAAAGTTTATGTATTCAATTCCTGCTCGGCATCTGTTGGTGAGACGCTGATCGGACTGAAAATCCAGGAGCTGGAAGAGAAGGGACTTTCTTTTGAAGAAGTTGTAGAACAGACAGAGGCTTATATTCTCTCGCAGGATACCTGGTTTGTCCTGGAAAATCTGGACACCCTTCGTAAAAACGGCCGTCTCGGTACCGTAAAGGCTCTGGTAGCGACTGCACTGAAGATCAAACCGGTCATGGGATCAACAGACGAAGGCACGATTATTCAGCTGGATCAGGCAAGAGGCATGAAGAAAGCTCTTGTAAAAATGGTCAATTCAATCGAGGAGAAAAAATCATCCGATCCACAGGAGCGTATGGTTGGGATCGCTCACTGTAATTGTCCGCAGAGGGCAGAGATGGTAAAAGAGGAGATCATAAAGAGGCTGCCGTTTAAAGATGTGATCCTGGTCAATACCGCAGGTGTCAGCACCATGTATGCAAACGATGGTGGAATTATCGTAGTTGCATAAGTTTTTAAAATAGTGTATACTATGATGCTAGGGAGGATTGTGGGAGTGCAACGCACGGAACAATCCGTAGGCATCATAGTTGGGGACTTTTGACACCCACATCATACTATTAAGAAACTATATATAAGGAGTGAAAGACATGAGTCAGGCAAAAGTGGATCGCTACAAAGAAGAAAAGCAGAAACGCGAAAAGCTTCAGAAAAAAGAAAAAAGAGAGTTACTGCTCTGGAAAATAGTGGGCATTATCGTGCTGGTTGCTCTTGTTGGCTGGATTGGTTTCTCGGTATACCAGAATGTTCAGAAAGATGCGTCTCATACATATGAAATGAAAACAGATGCACTGGATCATTACATGAACGGTTTAAATGCTGAGACAGAAACTTCAAGTGAAGCGTCCACAGAGACAACAGAAAAAACGACAGAAGAAACTGCAGCAGAGACTTCTGCTGAAAGTACAGTAACCGAAGCAGCCGGTGAGACGGCAGCAGAATAAAAGAAAAAAGAAACTGCGTTATCGTGAAAACGAGAGGCAGTTTTTTATGTCTGAAAGAAACTGCTTCTGTTATATTTTTCAGAATGGTTTCTCAAAGGAAAATTGTACAGAAAAAAGAACGGCAACGTTTGTTATGTATTTAACAAAATACTTGCACTACATCTTGTGCTATGTTAAGATGAAAGCGACAAAACATAGAAACACAAAATCACAGAGAAAGGAAGATAGAAAACATGAAGGATTTTAAACAGTGGGATGGTTTCGCTGGAAGACTCTGGAAAGAAGGCGTAGACGTCCGCGATTTTATTCAGAACAACTACACACCATATGACGGAGATGATTCTTTCCTGGAGGGACCTACAGAGGCAACAAATCGTCTGTGGGGAAAAGTATCTGAACTTCAGAAAGAAGAGAGAGCAAAGGGCGGTGTCCTTGATATGGAGACTGATGTTGTAACAGGCATCACTGCATATGGAGCTGCTTATATTGATGACAGCATGAAAGATATGGAGCAGGTTGTCGGTCTGCAGACAGACAAGCCGCTGAAACGTGCATTTATGCCATACGGCGGAATCAAGATGGCTGAGAAATCCTGTGAAATGTATGGATATAAACCAAATCCACAGCTTCATGAGATCTTTACCAAATACCATAAAACACATAACCAGGGTGTATTTGATATCTATACACCGGAAATGTTAAAAGCACGTCATAACAAGATCCTGACCGGTCTTCCGGATACTTACGGACGCGGACGTATCGTAGGTGACTACCGTCGTGTGGCTCTGTACGGTATCGATTACTTGATCGAGAAAAAGAAAGCAGATTTTACTGCTACAAACCGTCAGGGTATGCGTCGTGGTGACTTCCAGCTGCGTGAAGAGATCGCAGACCAGGTTCGTGCACTGCAGGAAATGAAAGAAATGGCACAGTCCTATGGATATGATATTTCCGAGCCGGCTAAGAATGCAAAAGAAGCAGTTCAGTGGCTGTACTTCGGATATCTGGCTGCCATCAAGACACAGAACGGTGCAGCTATGAGTGTCGGACGTATTTCTACTTTCCTTGATATTTATATTGAGAAAGATATTGCAGCAGGCATCCTGACTGAAAAAGAAGCTCAGGAACTGATCGACCATATGGTTATGAAATTCCGTATGGTGAAATTCGCAAGAATCGCTTCTTACAACCAGCTGTTCTCCGGTGACCCGGTATGGGCAACTCTGGAAGTAGCAGGTATGGGTATGGACGGACGTTCTATGGTAACAAAGAATGATTACCGTTTCCTGCATACACTGGAAAACATGGGACCTTCACCGGAACCGAACCTGACCGTTCTGTATTCCGAACGTCTGCCTGAGACATTCAAAAAATATGCAGCACATATCTCTGTTACAACAAGCTCTATCCAGTATGAGAACGATGATGTTATGCGTCCGGTATGGGGCGATGACTATTCTATCTGCTGCTGTGTATCTGCTACTGAGACAGGTAAAGAGATCCAGTTCTTCGGAGCAAGAGCAAACCTGGCAAAATGTCTGCTGTATGCGATCAACGGCGGTGTAGATGAGAAGACAAGAGATCAGGTAGCACCGAAATATCAGGCGATCACATCCGAATATCTGGATTATGATGAAGTTATGGATAAATATGACACCATGCTTGACTGGCTGGCACATCTGTATGTAGGAACTCTGAACATGATCCATTACATGCATGATAAATACTACTATGAAGCAGCAGAGATGGCTCTGATCGATACAGACGTAAGACGTACATTTGCTACCGGTATCGCAGGATTCTCACATGTAGTAGACTCTCTGTCCGCAATCAAGTATGCAAAAGTAAAAACGGTTCGTGATGAAAGCGGAATCGTTACCGATTATGAGATCGAAGGAGACTTCCCAAGATACGGTAATGACGATGACAGAGCTGACGAGATCGCTGTATGGCTGCTGCGTACATTCATGGATAAACTGAAATACTGCCATACCTACCGTGATTCTGAGCCGACAACTTCTATCCTGACAATCACATCAAACGTAGTATACGGTAAAGCAACCGGTTCTCTGCCAGATGGAAGAAAAGCAGGCGAGCCTCTGGCACCTGGAGCAAACCCATCTTACGGAGCAGAACAGAACGGTCTGCTGGCATCTTTGAACTCTGTTGCAAAACTTCCGTACGAAGATGCACTGGATGGTATTTCCAATACACAGACCATCAACCCGGGTGCTCTGGGACACGATGATGCAGAGCGTACTGAAAATCTGGTTCATGTACTGGATGGTTACTTCAAACAGGGTGCACATCACCTGAACGTAAACGTATTCGGAAAAGAAAAACTGATCGATGCTATGGAGCATCCGGAAAAAGAAGAATACGCAAACTTCACAATCCGTGTATCAGGATATGCTGTTAAATTTATCGACCTGACAAGAGAACAGCAGCTTGACGTTATCGCAAGAACCTGCCACGACAGAATGTAATATGGAAAACGGGGCAAAAACAGGATATGTCCATTCGCTGGAAAGCTTTGGATCGGTTGACGGTCCGGGTGTGCGTTATGTGATCTTCTTAAGCGGCTGTGCGATGCGATGCCAGTTCTGTCATAATCCGGATACCTGGAATATGACAGCCGGCAAAAGCTACACAGCTGATGCCCTTCTGAAACAGGCAGTAAAATACCGCACTTATTGGGGAAATAAGGGCGGTATTACTGTCAGTGGAGGAGAACCACTGCTTCAGATTGATTTTCTGATCGAACTGTTTCGCAAGGCAAAAGAGATGGGGATCCACACAACGCTGGATACGAGCGGCAATCCTTACACGGAAAAAGAGCCATTCTATTCAAAATGGCTGGAACTGATGAAATACACCGATCTGATTCTTCTGGATATCAAGCATATTGATGAACAGGAGCATATTAAACTGACCGGTCAGACCAACAAAAATATTCTGGCTATGGCAGAAAAGTTATCGGATATGGGAAAACCGGTATGGATCCGTCATGTACTGGTTCCGGAGCGGAGCGACCGTGATGATTACTTGCACCGGCTGGCAGATTTTATTCACACGCTGAAAAATGTGGAGCGTGTGGAAGTACTGCCATACCATACTCTGGGCGTGTTCAAATGGGAAAATTTAGGGATTCCATATCAGCTTGAAGGGATCAATCCGCCAAGTGCAGAGCGGATCAAGAATGCAGAAGAGATTCTGGCGTTCAGGAAATAGAAATAACAGGAAAATTTTAAATGTGCAAAGGAACAATGCCCTGAAGGACACATAAAAGTGTCTTCCTGGGCATTGTTCCTTTTGCACATTTGTAAAGCGGACATTCACAATCCGCTTCTCTGCGTTCAAATTTCAATATTCCACGAGTTTTTTAAAGCAGAAAAAATTTACTCCACAACCGGAGGTACAAAATGTTCGATTGCATTTCGCAGTTTCGGATGATTAGCGGATGGTAACGCTGCGTTTTCGGCTGTTATACGTATAGACTTTTTCACCCAGATCTTTTAAAACCTTTATATTTCTTTTTACAGTATCTCGTTTTCGAAGAAAAGAGGGAGCATCGATAAAAGTGACCTTTGCATGGATATATTTGAAAAAAGATTCTCTCTTGTTGTTGTTTCCATGATGCGGAGCCTGAAGATACGTTGCCTTCAGACGTTTGTGATAAGTTTTGATAAGTCTTTTTCCAATGCTGCTCACAATATCTCCGGTGAAAAGCATACTTGTTTTTTTACCGGAAATTTTAAAAACCAGAGAAGAACCATTGCAGATATCTTTGGTCGTATCTTTCAGATTACGGCTGTAACCATTAAAAAATTCAAAATCCAGACCGGCGAAGGAAAAAGTATCATCTGCTTTTGCCCACCGGATCTTGGGATTTTTTCTTACAAGATGTGAAAACTTCTGAAATACCTGATATTCATCCCATGGATATTGATAGTGTCTGTAACGGGAAGCGTTGATCTTTGGTGCAATAACCTGATCAATCTGTATGCCGTCCGGATTGGCAAAAATCTGATTAAAAGCTCCGACATGATCCGGATGCGGATGTGTGATAATCCAGAGATTTACCTTTCCGCCCAGTTTCTTTATGGTATCGCGTACTCTTTTCGCATCATAATCCCATCCACCGTCAATTACGATCAGTTTGCCGTTGCTTCCTTTGATCGTATAAAACATGGACTGCTGAAAATCAGAATCAGAGCCATGTTGCGTGACCTTCCAGGAAGATGCATAAACTTTTTGTCCGCAGCCAAGGTGCAGGCTGAAGAATAAAAAGAGTCCGGCGAAAAAGAAAAACAAAAAAGTATGTGAGTGGAAAACCGGTGTTTTATTTCTCATTGGGATCCCTCCTTTAGTGATATATTTATCATATTGTCTTTTATACTGTTTTGCAGGAATTATCATTAACATTTCATTTTTCAGCTTCCACAACCGGTGGTATGAAATATTCGATCGCATTTCGCAATTTCGGATGATGGATCACAAAATGAATCGCCGGGGCATTCCCTTTGGAGATCATCGCCCATTTTCCTTCGTGCAGAATGATCTGCAGATTTTGAAAAGGATTAGAGGAAGATGTGGTCAAATGATAATTCGGATGTAAACAGGAAAAAGTTTCTGCCTGTTTTTTCTGCTCCAGATATTCTTCATAGCTCACTGGTATGTTATCTGGAAAAAACATACCGGACAGTGGAAGAGAAAGTGCATGAAGATAAAAATCTTTTTCGGTGAGGAGTGGAATTTCGTCTTCGATCACATCATGTTCCAGAATTTTTTCGGTGATATCACGCTGATTTTGTGCAAAGTCAAGAATGGAAGCCTGATCCTTTGCAGAAAGTCTGTGTTTCTGTAAAAAATCTTTCAGATAATCAGAATCCAGCGTGTAAAGTGGCAGGGAAGAAAGAATGCTGCGGCGTTTTCCTGGTGTGGAAGTGTCGGCAAGCAGAAAAGCATTCAGTTTTCCGGCGTGATCTTCTCGATAAATATCCATCAGAGGAGAAGCATTTAGCAGCAATGCTTCTGCACGCTTTGTATAATAAGCAATATCTTCTTTTGTCTTGGAAAGATAATAACGCCCTTCGCTGTGATGACCCGAAATTGCTTCACCGGAAAGTACGGCAGCTCCGGATACTTTCAGGAAATGATGAAAAACATTGCCGGGATCGGATTTCAGATAATAAGGAGAAATCTGTCCGGTCATATACATGGGAATCCAGCTTTCCAGTCCGAGCATCATTTCTTCAAAAGAACGGTCAAGATGATGAATCTGATCCAGATGCAGACCTTTTTTCAGGAGCAGAGCCATACCAAACATCCATTTCTTTGGAAAATCGGGGTCTTTTGCCATTTCTGTTATGGGCATATCACTGTACATGATAACTGGTCTTTTTGATCTGGAAAGGACGGTTGCCTTTAAAAAATGAAGTTCACTTGCCATCATTTCTTCCAGTCCATAGTAATATTTTGCCGTCGGAAACTGAAACGGAACACCCGGAACTTTCATTTCATCGAAATGGATGACTTTTATATATTCATTCAGATCAAATTCATCCAGTTTGGATAAAAATTTGGAAAGACTGTCTTCGCCCTTTTTCCTGTTCTGACTGTTTAAAAGCCACAGGCGGATTTTTTCGCAGACGGCAGAAGTATCGTTTAGTTCTTCTTCCGAACATTCCAGAAGCTGTGCCAGCACATAAAGATCATCGCCCTGGCAGTATTTACGTGCCACATAGGCGGAAACAGCCAGGACAAAGCCTTCCGGATCTGCAGGAGAGCGGCTGCCGTTTCGAAAGCGGAAAATCGTTGAGGTATCATAACTGATGTGCTGGCACAGTTTTGTGATATTTAGATTCAGTACGGAAATCAGCGTGTTAAAATTCTGACGCAGTTGCTCTTTGTCCGTGGACTTCATGTCTGAACAGGCGAGAAATTGCTGACGGATCTCTGTTTTTGTGAGATTTGTGCCTTCTCTTTTTAATGCGAGCGTTTCAAGGGCAGAGCAAAGCTGTTCAAACGTTTCCGAATGAACATCCGGCACACGTTCACCGGAACGATAACGACTGAGTGCAGCGGCAGAAATTCCGGAAACAGTGCAGAGTTCTTTGGCAGTACAGTTCACCACTTTCATATATTGATTCAACTGTTCATAAAAATGCATAGAAGCACCTCTTTTCATCAAATTTGCCAAAACATCAATGAAGCGTATTTCGCGTTCGGTTGCTATGTGTTTATTGTATCGGAGATTTGCAAAAAAGGAAAGATGAAAATATCAAAATTCCCGATTTGGCAATTGACGTTTCGGGAATCTTACTTGTCAAATAAGCAGAATCTTTTATACTGAGAGTAAGAGAGAACAGGTTGATTTTATACAAGATGTTTATATCTGGACAGAGCGAAAAGAAGGGGGGAGAAAGAGGTTCTGACAGATCAGGAAAGGAGAAATTTTATGAGGAAAATAAAGGAGAGACACATGGATATAACTTGGAAACGAAAATGGATATTCTGGCTGCTGCTGGCAGTGATGCTGCTGTTTTTACCGGGAAAGACATTTGCAGCAGAAAAAGAAAGCAGAGAAGCAGAGGATTCATACATTTATCATACGGATTTTGATGCAAAGGCGAGCCTTAAGATCCGTCATATGAAAGATTACGGAGTACTGGATTATGAAGAAACGGTGACAGTGGAAGATTCCTGTGATTATCTGGACGGAGATGAAAATCTGGATGAAATCCAGGCGAAAATTACAGCCTATGATGAGAAAGTTCAAAAAGTGTGTGAAGGAATGCAGGTTGTTTCCGGTACGGACACACGAGGTATTGACGGCGATACGATTAACATTGAATATGAAGATACGGAAGAAAACGGACAGACCGTTACCACCAGACATTTTTATCAGACTTACAAGATCCGGACAGACTGGGTACTGGAAAAGATGGAGATTTCGGATGTGAATATTGTGAACAGCACACTTTCCTGTTATGCCGGTGATGCTCCAAAAGCAACCGCCCAAAAAGGTGACAGTGATGCTTCAAAATATGAAATAGCCTATGAACGCTGGGAAAAGCTGGAAACAAATGCACAGGGATACCTGGAACCAGTAGCGTTCTGGTATTCTGATGAGAGCCAGTATATTGCTGCAACTCCAAAATTTACCACTTTCGAATCCGGTGCAATGTATATGTATTCTGTCTTTTTAAAAACGGTAGATGGGAATGAATTTTCAAAAGACCTGTCGCTGACATTAAATGGAAAACAGATTGACAGTCGGACCATTATTGTGGGAAATAACGGGACAACCTGTTTTGCAGATGCCCTGTACAGTGCCCGGTCCGAAGAAAAAGTAACGCCGAAGCCAATTGAAGTGATTGAAGTAAATGGAGTGGATTTTTCTTTCAAAGCGGGTGATGCTCCGAGATTCACCGGAAGTGTGTCGGAAGATGCTCTGTACTGTATCGATCACGAACGATGGAGCAATTTAAAAGAAGGATGGACTTCCTCGGACTACTGGAATGGCAAGTATGGTGATTTTGACGGAAGCTGGGGTATGCCGCTCACGAAATTCAAAGCACTGGAAACCTATTATTATGGAATTTGCCTGAGCCTGTCAGCCAGAGGATATCGGGAAGGATATTATTTTGATAAAAACATAACGAAGTTGAAGATCAATGGCCGGCTGATCCCGATACCGGATCCGGAAAACAGTTTCGATGAAACAGGGGAAACGGTATGGTTTAGCAACATCAAAAGTATTGTGATCCCGCCGCAGGGCAGCACAGCAAATGGAAGTACAACAAATCCTTCGGATACATCACAGACATTTCCGAAAACCGGAACATGGGTCAAAACAAAGGATGCACTTTATAAAGTGACAAAGGCAGATGCAACCGGATGTACCGTAACACTGGTAAAACCGCACAGGAAAACAAACAGTACGTTTACTGTACCGGCAACCATCAAAAGTGAGGATGGGAAAATCACATTCCGCGTAACGGAGATCAGTAAAAATGCATTTAAAAATCATGTGAAACTGAAAAAAGTCACCATCGGAAAAAATGTCAGCAGGGTCGGTGCGAATGCTTTTTCCGGTTGTAAAAAGCTGAAGAATATTAAGATTACATCAACACAGCTTACAAAAAAATCTATAGGAAAGAATGTGTTTAAGGGCATCGATAAAAAGGCAGTTATCAAAGTGCCGAAAAAGAAACTCAAAGTCTATAAGAGTATTTTCAAAGGAAAAGGACAGGCAAAGAGCGTGAAGATTAAGAAGTAAAAAGAAAGAGAAAACATAAAACAATAAGCTGCCAGAGATTCTGCCGGATGCACAAGTGCAGGAACTGGATGCCGGTCAGATCAGTCCACGTGCAGAAATTGTGCTGCATATGGAGTTAGAAGGAGATTATGCAGAAAAAACAGCCGGACGTATAGATCAGATTTGCGGGCATGCAATCTTTCCGAAAATCGTTATGATAATCTGCTTATCTGGTTGGAGGAAAGAGGTACTTATCCGAGCCTGGAACTGCAAAAAAAATGCCGGGGAAAAGTGCTGGGAACTGTATTATTACGGTGACGAGTCAAAAGAAGAACAAAACTTAAAAAAGCAATTGCAGGAAATCGCTGATCAGAATAAACTGGTGTGGAAAACAGAATAGAATGTGTGTCAGATCCTTGTGACAGGTGAAAATTGATAAAACTTTCTCAATCCAATGAAGAAGTCCGCCTTGATTTCATATGGCAGTTATGCTATCCTAATGATAGTTAGAAAAACCTAACTAATGTGAATAAATCATGGCAGGACTTCTTCTGTCTTTATGCGATCAGAGGCAGAAGACGAAGTGCCGATTATTTTAGGACGAGAAAGGGACTGGCAATCATGAAGAATTTAACAATTGAAAAAGTAATTGGAAGGGAAATCATCGACTCCAGAGGCAATCCAACCGTAGAAGCAGAAGTTTATCTGGCTGACGGTACGATCGGAAGAGGGACTGCACCGAGCGGAGCTTCCACAGGAGAGTTCGAGGCTCTGGAACTTCGTGATAATGATAAAGAACGTTTTGGCGGCAAAGGTGTGACAAAAGCAGTTGCAAACATCAACACCGTGATCAACGAAGCACTGAAAGGCAAAGATGCATCTGATATTTATGCAGTGGATGCAGCGATGAAAGCAGCAGACGGAACAAAAGATAAATCCAACTTAGGAGCAAATGCAATTCTGGCAGTATCGATTGCAAGCTGCCGTGCGGCTGCGACTGCACTTGAGATCCCTCTGTACCGTTTCCTTGGTGGCGTGAATGCAAACCGTCTCCCGGTACCGATGATGAACATCGTAAACGGCGGATGTCATGCATTATCTTCCGGACTGGATGTACAGGAATTTATGATCATGCCGGTTGGGGCACCTTCCTTTAAAGAATGTTTAAGATGGTGTGCAGAAGTATTCCATGCACTGGCTTCTATCTTAAAAGAAAGAGGACTGGCTACCTCTGTTGGTGATGAGGGCGGTTTTGCACCGGCACTGAAATCCGATGAAGAAGCGATCGAGACGATTCTGGAAGCAGTGAAAAAAGCCGGTTATGAGCCGGGAAGCGACTTTATGATCGCTATGGATGCAGCTTCTTCTGAGTGGAAGACAGGAACAGTCGGAGAGTACAAACTGCCAAAGGCAGGAACGGTTTATACATCCGGGCAGCTGATTAATCACTGGAAAGCTCTGGTTGAAAAATATCCGATCATCTCCATCGAAGATGCACTGGATGAGGAAGACTGGGAAGGCTGGAAGAAACTGACCGCAGAATTAGGTGACAAAGTTCAGCTGGTAGGCGATGACCTGTTTGTTACCAATACCGAGCGTCTTTCAAAAGGTATCGAGCTTGGATGCGGAAACTCTATCCTGATCAAATTAAACCAGATTGGTTCGGTATCCGAGACACTGGAAGCGATCAAGATGGCTCACAATGCAGGATACACAGCGGTTACTTCTCATCGTTCCGGCGAGACAGAAGATACCACTATTGCGGATCTGGCGGTTGCACTGAATACCTGCCAGATCAAGACAGGAGCACCGAGCCGAAGCGAGCGTGTTGCAAAATACAACCAGCTGCTTCGCATCGAAGAAGAACTCGGAGCATCTGCAGTTTATCCACAGAAAAAAGCATTTCATGTTTCAAAGTAACAAAAGATAAAACAAATCACACATATATATACTTCCTGTAATCTACATGTTTGCCGTCTGCAAAGCATTCATAAGCTTGCGGACGGCAATGCTTTTTGGCCGGTTTTTGTCCCAGATCAGGCAGATTTCGCGTTCCGGCATTCTTGAGGTGAGGTGGAGCTGTACCACTTCGCCTTTTTTAATGGCTTCTTTTGCCAGTGCCTCCGGATAAAATCCGATTCCGAGGTTGTGTCTGATCATCGGCAGGATCTGATCTGCGGTAGCGGCTTCGATATCCGGATAGAACGGCAGATCATGCTGCAGAAAGTAATTGATATGCATTTCTCTTGTTCCAGTATTTTGTCCGAGAGAAATAAACGGAATGTCCGTAAGTTCTGAGAGATGATGGATTTTAGAGGAAAAATCAGCGTATTTTGGCCCGGCGAGCAGAATCTCACGGAAGGAAGCAAGCGTATAATGACGCATGGATTTTTTCAGCTTGAGCGGTGTTGTGACAACAGAAATATCGGCCAGTCCGTTTTCCAGTGCCTGAATGGACTGAGGGGTGGAGAAATTGGAAATTTTCAGGCGGACTCCCGGATACTGTGCGTGAAAGGTCTCCAGTCGGTCAAGCAGCAGCAGTCGCAGAGCTGTCTCGCTTGCACCGATCGTGATCAGACCGCTTTCCAGACTTTTGTCTTTTTTCAGCTCGGATTCTGCAGTAGAGAGCTGCTCGTAAGCGATAGCGACATGCTGGAACAGTTTTTCTCCCTCAGGTGTCAGTGTTACTCCTCGGTTGGAGCGTACAAACAGTTTACATTCCAGTTCATTCTCCAGAATGTTCATGCAGCGGGTGATATTCGGCTGATTGTTATTTAAAATCTCGGCAGCTTTTGTAAAACTTTTATATTGGGCTACAAAATAAAAAAAACGATAATATTCAAAACTGACCATGCAAACCTCCTGTTTATTTTGACGTTCAAAAATGCTTCAGGCATTCTTGCTGCGAGGTGCACGTCATGCATCGCATGACATATTCTTCTGTGTACCTCTGCAATCCGCCGGATGTGTTCTGGTTTGGGATAATCTGAAATCTGAAAAAGGAAGCACTTTTGCAGTGCTCCCTTATATTCAGGTTACTTGTGAAGTCACAGAACATCGCCGGACTTCGGATGAAAAATATTTACAGAATTATTCACCAAGGTTTTTCTTTTCTACTTCAGCGAGCATCATAGCACGTACTTTCAGAGGCAGACCAAACAGGGTGATAAATCCGCTTGCATCATTGTGATCGTACATATCACCGGTTGTGAAGGATGCTAAAGATTCATTGTACAGGCTGTATGGAGAAGTTGTGCCGGCTTTGATGATGTTTCCTTTGTAAAGTTTGAATTTAACTTCGCCGGTTACATATTTCTGTGTTACTTCAACGAAAGCCTGGATTGCTTCACGCAGCGGTGTGAACCATTTTCCTTCGTATACGACCTGAGCGAACTGGCTGCCAAGTTTTTTCTTTGTTTCCATGGTTTCACGGTCCAGAGTCAGTTCTTCGAGCTGTTCATGGGCTGCCATCAGGATGGTTCCGCCCGGTGTCTCATATACACCACGGGATTTCATACCAACAACACGATTTTCTACGATATCTACGATACCGATACCATGTTTGCCTCCAAGAGCGTTCAGCTCTGTGATGATCTCAGAAACTTTCATGGCTTTTCCGTTCAGTGTTTTCGGAACCCCCTGTTCAAAAGTCATGGTAACATATTCCCCTTTTTCCGGAGCCTGTTCCGGTGTCACGCCAAGCACCAGCATGTTTTCGAAGTTTGGTTCGTTTGCCGGATCTTCCAGCTCCAGACCTTCGTGGCTGATGTGCCATAAGTTACGGTCACGGCTGTAGCTGTGGCTGTGGTCGAACGGCAGGTCGATACCGTGTTTTTTACAGTATTCGATCTCGTCTTCACGGGACTGGATGGTCCATACATCGGTCATACGCCATGGAGCGATGATCTTCAGATCCGGAGCCAGTGCCTTGATTGCCAGTTCGAAACGAATCTGGTCATTACCTTTACCGGTAGCACCGTGGCAGATGGTAGTAGCACCTTCTTTACGTGCAATCTCAACCAGTTTCTTTGCGATAACCGGACGTGCCATGGAAGTACCAAGCAGGTATTTGTGCTCATAAACTGCACCGGCTTTTACGCAAGGCATGATGAAATCGTCACAGAATTCATCAATGATATTTTCAATATATAATTTAGAAGCACCGGACAGTTTTGCTCTCTCTTCCAGACCATCCAGCTCGTTACCCTGTCCGCAGTCGATGCAGCAGCAGATAACTTCATAGTCAAAGGTTTCCTTTAACCAAGGGATCAGTGTGGTGGTATCGAGGCCGCCTGAATATGCCAGAACTATTTTTTCTTTCATGATATGTATTCCTCCTGAAATTTATGATCATTTTGTAAGTCAAAGACAAAAGAGCCATAAAACCACTCTTGTGCAAGTACATCGTGGTTTTTGGCTTTCGACCCTGGTATCATACACTATACAACAGTTATCATAATTATGCAAGTGAAAAAACGAAAAAGTTGTAAAAACAGCTGCAAAATGAATAATATACATTGCGTATGAATAAAAATACAATAAAAATACAAAGAAAACTCTTTACTTATAAAGAAAACTGGTATATGATAAGAAAGATTTCATTCGCACAGCGAATTTTTATGAATCTGCCGGAGACTGCATCAGATGGGCGGCACCTCACATTTGACAGAAAAAGAAAAGAAGAATAATCCGGACAGAAAAGATATATTAGGTTGAAAGGAGAATGTTGATATGATAAAAGCCGGAATAATAGGAGCAACCGGATATGCAGGAGGCGAACTTGTCCGTCTTCTCCTTAACCATAAAGAAGCAGAGATTGCGTGGTATGGTTCCAGAAGTTATGTGGATCAGAGATACAGCAGTGTTTACCAGAATATGTTCCAGATCGTGGATGCAAAATGTCTGGATGACAATATGGAGCAGCTGGCAAAAGAGGTAGATGTGATTTTCACAGCAACACCGCAGGGGTTGTGTGCATCTCTTATAAATGAAGGGATTTTAAGTCAGGCAAAAGTGATCGATCTAAGTGCGGACTTCCGTATCAAAGACCGGAAGACTTATGAGCAGTGGTATAATCTGGAACACAAAGCACCGCAGTTTATTGAGGAAGCTGTTTACGGACTGTGTGAGATCAACCGGGAGGATATCAAAAAGGCAAGACTGATCGCAAATCCGGGATGTTATCCGACATGCAGCACCTTGTCCATTTATCCATTGTTAAAGGAAGGCATTATTGATGGAAATACCGTTATCATTGATGCTAAATCCGGTACTTCCGGAGCAGGACGCAGTGCCAAGGTTGCAAACCTTTACTGTGAAGTCAATGAGAACATCAAAGCATACGGTGTTGCAACACACAGACACACACCGGAGATTGAAGAGCAGTTAGGTTATGCCGCCGGTTATCCGATCCATATTAATTTTACACCGCATCTGGTTCCGATGAACCGCGGTATTCTGGTTACTGCTTATGCATCTCTGAAAAAAGAGGTGACTTACGAAGAAGTTAAGGCGATCTATGATGCTTATTACGGAAAAGAACAGTTTGTACGTGTTCTGGATAAGGATGTCTGCCCGGAGACGAAGTGGGTAGAAGGAAGCAATTATGTGGATGTAAACTTCAAACTGGATCCGAGAACAAACCGTGTGATCATGATGGGGGCAATGGACAATCTGGTGAAAGGTGCAGCCGGTCAGGCCGTGCAGAATATGAACCTGATGTTTGGATTTGCCGAGAACGAAGGCCTTCAGGGCGTACCAATGTTCCCATAAAACAGAGAAAGGTCGTGAGCATAGATGAAGATAATAGATGGAGGTGTAACCGCTGCAAAAGGATTTAAAGCAGCCGGTATGCATGCAGGTATCAAAAAAGGTACAAAAAAAGATATGGCAATGATCGTAAGCAGTGCACCATGTATGGCAGCCGGAACGTTTACGACAAACCTTGTAAAAGCCGCACCGGTAAAATGGGATCAGCATGTGGTATACGAACATGGAGAGGCGAGAGCTGTTGTGGTAAACAGCGGTATCGCAAACGCCTGCACCGGAGCAGAAGGATATGGCTACTGTGAAGAGACTGCAAAAGCGGCAGCAGAAGCACTCGGTATCGACAAGGATGAGGTTCTGGTAGCATCTACCGGTGTGATTGGAAAACAGCTGCCAATCGATACGATCAAAAAAGGCGTGAAGGATCTTTCCGGACTGCTTCTGGATACCAGAGAAGCAGCAACACTGGCAGCAGAATCGATCATGACAACGGATACGGTAAAAAAAGAGGTTGCCGTTGAAGTTGAGATTGGCGGTAAGACGGTAACGATCGGCGGTATGTGCAAAGGTTCCGGTATGATCCATCCGAATATGTGCACGATGCTGAGCTTCCTCATGACAGATGCAGCTATTTCAAAAGAAATGCTTCAGAAGGCATTGAGTGCAGATGTCGATGATACCTACAATATGATTTCTGTTGACGGAGATACTTCCACAAATGATACCGTTCTGCTGCTGGCAAACGGACTGGCAGAGAATCCGGAAATTACAGAGGAAGGCGAAGATTATCAGACATTTGCCAGGGCACTGCACTATATCAACGAGACGCTCGCAAAGAAAATGGCAGGGGACGGCGAAGGTGCCACTGCATTGTTTGAGACAAAAGTGATCGGAGCACAGTCAAAAGAACAGGCGAAGATTCTGGCAAAATCCGTTATTTGTTCAAACCTTACCAAAGCGGCTATTTTCGGACATGATGCAAACTGGGGACGTATCCTCTGTGCCATGGGTTATTCCGGAGCTAAGTTTGATCCGGAAAAAGTAGATCTGTATTTTGAAAGTGCAGCAGGTAAGCTGAAGATCATCGAAAACGGTGTGGCACTTGATTACAGCGAAGAAGAAGCGACAAAGGTACTCTCAGAAAAAGCAGTGACGGCTGTTGCTGACATCAAAATGGGAGAGGCATCCGCATCTGCCTGGGGTTGTGATCTGACTTACGATTATGTAAAGATCAATGCCGATTACCGCTCTTAAGCGGTAAGAGCTGCTTTGTGGCAGAGCAATTTACAGGCATCTGTCCGGATGCCGGAAGTATGGATAGAAACTGGAGGAAAAACAATGGATACAATGCAGGATCTGCTTCAGAAAGCCAGTGTGCTCAATGAAGCGTTACCTTATATACGGAAATTCAGCGGCAAGACCATCGTTGTAAAATACGGCGGAAGTGCCATGGTAGAACATGAACTGAAGAAAAACGTCATCCGTGACGTAGCACTTCTGAAACTGGTCGGATTTCGCCCGATCATCGTGCACGGTGGCGGAAAAGAAATCACAAAATGGACAGGCAAAGTCGGCATTGAGACCAAATTTATCAACGGACTGCGTGTGACGGATAAAGACACCATGGAAGTGGCTGAGATGGTCTTAAATAAGATCAACAAAGGATTGGTGTCTATGATGGAGAAAGTCGGAGTCAAAGCGGTTGGTATCAGCGGAAAAGACGGCTCCGTTCTGCGTGTTAAGAAGAAACTCTCCAAAGGCGAAGATATCGGTTTTGTAGGCGAAGTGACAAAAGTCAATACCGAGCTTTTAAATACACTGCTGGACAATGATTTTGTCCCGGTGATTTGCCCGATCGGTTCCGATGATGAGTATCATTCTTATAATATCAATGCAGACGATGCAGCATGTGCGATTGCAACGGCAGTCGGAGCATCCAAACTGGTATTTTTAACGGATATCGAGGGTGTATACCGTGATCCGCAGGACAAATCCACACTGATCTCCGAACTGAGTATTCCGGAAGCAGAAGAACTGCTCGGCAGCGGAAATATCGGCGGCGGCATGCTCCCGAAGATCCAGAACTGTGTCGATGCGATCAAGTCCGGTGTTTCCAGAGTACATATCCTGGACGGAAGGATTCCGCACTGCCTGCTGTTGGAGTTCTATACCAACAAAGGTATCGGTACTGCGATTATCGGGGATGAGGAGGAACGTTTTTACAATGAAAATGAATGAATATATGGAGAGAACGGAACAGGTGGTTCTGCACACCTATAACCGTTTCCCGGTTGTTTTTGAAAAAGGAGAAGGCGTACATCTTTATGATACCGAAGGAAAGGAATATCTGGATTTCGGTGCCGGAATTGCGGTGTTTGCACTTGGCTATCACTATGCGGACTACGATCAGGCTTTAAAAGATCAGATCGACAAAGTGATCCATACCTCCAATCTTTTCTACAATGTGCCGATGATGGAAGCAGCAGAAAAACTGGTAAAGGCAAGTGGCATGAGCAAAGTATTCTTTACCAACAGCGGTACGGAGGCGATCGAAGGTGCGATCAAAGCCGCACGTAAATATGCATGGAACAAAGACCATGCAACGGATCACGAGATCATTGCCATGAACCATTCCTTCCACGGAAGAAGCGTCGGAGCACTTTCCGTTACCGGAAACCCGCATTATCAGGAAGCGTTCAAACCGCTGATGGGCGGCGTGAAATTTGCAGATTACAATGATCTGGACAGTGTAAAAGCTCAGATCACAGACAAAACCTGTGCGATTATCATGGAAACCCTTCAGGGCGAAGGCGGCATTTATCCGATGGAAGAGAGCTTCTTAAAAGGTGTTAAAGAAATCTGTGAAGAAAAAGATATTCTTCTGATCCTCGATGAAATCCAGTGTGGTATGGGACGTACCGGAAGCATGTTTGCATGGCAGCAGTACGGCGTGATGCCGGATATCATGACCTGTGCAAAGGCACTGGGATGCGGCGTGCCGGTCGGAGCGTTTGTCTTAAACGAAAAGACTGCAAAAGCCTCTTTAGTTCCGGGAGATCACGGTACAACTTACGGCGGAAATCCCTTCGCCTGTGCAGCGGTTTCCAAAGTGTTCGATCTGTTTGAAGAACATGACATCGTCGGTCATGTAAGAAAGACAGCTCCGTATCTGGAAAAGAAACTGGATGAACTAGTAGAAAAACATGACTGCTTTACCGCACGCCGCGGAAAAGGATTCATGCAGGGACTGGTTGTGAGCGGCAGACCGGTCGGCGAACTTGTCAAAGCAGCTCTGGCAAATGGTCTGATTGTGCTTTCCGCAGGAGGTGATGTACTGCGTCTGGTGCCTCCGCTTGTGATCACCGAGAAAGACATCGACGAGATGGTTGAAAAACTGGAAGCGGTTTTATCTTAGTCGGAGAAGACTCAAACTTCTATAAGTGGCAAGCGACAAATTTGTCTTAGTGGGAGTGCAATCTCCGACTAAGATAAACGCTCCGCGAGGATGCACAGCGATTCTGTTGGGTAAATGTCAGCAAAGCTGACCAGAATCGCGTGCCAAGTCTCACGTGCGTTCGACTTGAAAAAACAGTAAAAAATGTATAGAAAACTCCTTTGTGCATATACTGTCAGAAAGTACAGGCAAAGGAGTTTTTTTATGATTGGAATTTTAACAGCACTTTTATCTGGAGCCCTGATGAGTGTGCAGGGCGTCTTCAACACGCAGGTGACAAAGGCGACCAGCCTCTGGGTTTCGACCAGTTTTGTGCAGTTTACGGCATTTCTGGTCTGTCTTGTGATCTGGTATTTTTCGGACGGGAAAAGTTTTATGACGCTTACACAGGTCCCGGATAAATGGACGCTGCTTGGAGGTGTGATCGGTGCATTTATCACCGTTACCGTAATAAAGAGCATGAACAGTCTGGGACCTGCGAAAGCGGCGATGCTGATCGTGATCTCCCAGCTGATCATTGCCTACGTGATCGAGCTTCTGGGATGGTTTGGCGTAGAAAAACAACCGCTTACCATGCGAAAAGTGGCAGGGATGGCGATCGCGATCATCGGTGTTGTCATATTTGAAAAATAACGGTTGTATTTTTGAACAATGTTCGATAAAATAGGAATATCTGTACAGGGGAATTTTGTCAGAAGGCAGGAAGGAGTCCTTTTGAGAAAATCAGGCAGAAAGTTAAAGAGTCTGTTTTATCTGACCATAATCGTTGTACTGTGTATTTTTTTGGGCGGCTGTAATAAAAAAGGTGAGATCACGTTTGAACAGGCGGCGGATGAGGTGTTTTCGGAAGAAATTTCCAATCAGTCTGAAGTGGGAGAATCGAAAGAAACGGAGCGGATGAAAGCAGGGGGGACGGATGTGGAAACAGACGCCTGGATCTATGTAGATGTGGCAGGTGCCGTCAGAACTCCCGGTGTTGTAAAACTTGCAAGGGGAGCACGTGTGTATGAAGCGATCGAGCTTGCCGGCGGGTTTGCAAAAGATGCTGCCATCTCAGCGGTCAATCAGGCATCCGTACTTCAGGACGGGCAGCAACTGTATATCGTTACAGTCGAAGAACAGAAGACAAAGCAGCTGTCATCTTCCGAGGGTTCTCTGGAAACGTCCGGTGAGGGCAGAGTGGCAGATGCAGGCAAAGTCAATATCAATCAGGCATCAGAAGAAGAACTGATGACGCTTCCCGGCATCGGGGCATCCAAAGCTGCCGATATCGTACGTTACCGGGAAGAACAGGGCAGATTTGAGCAGATCGAAGATATTATGAATATCAGCGGGATCAAAGAAGCGGTGTTTGGAAAAATAAAAGATAAAATAACAGTACAGCAGTAAAATAAAACAAAAGGAATGAACAAAAATGGCAAAGAAAGTATTAGTTGTAGATGATGAGAAACTGATCGTAAAGGGAATCCGCTTCAGTCTGGAACAGGACGGCATGGAAGTTGACTGTGCATATGACGGCGAAGAAGCTCTGCGTATGGCAAGAGAAAAAGAGTATGATATTATACTTCTTGATGTGATGCTTCCGAAGCTTGACGGCTTTGAAGTCTGCCAGCAGCTGCGTGAAACTTCCAGTGTTCCGGTTGTCATGCTGACTGCAAAAGGTGATGATATGGATAAGATCCTTGGTCTGGAGTATGGAGCAGATGACTATATCACCAAGCCATTTAACATTCTGGAAGTCAAAGCACGTATCAAGGCAATCATGCGCCGTACCGAGAAAAAGGGAGCAGAGCAGACAAAGAGCAAAGTGATCCAGGCAGGAGATCTTACGATGGACTGCGAGGCGAGACGCGTCAACATTGCAGGCAGAGAAGTAAACCTGACTGCCAAAGAATTTGATGTGTTGGAGCTTCTGATCTTTCATCCGAACAAGGTGTACAGCAGAGAGAATCTGCTCAACATTGTCTGGGGTTATGAATATCCGGGAGATGTGCGTACCGTAGATGTACATATCCGGAGACTGAGAGAAAAGATTGAGATAAATCCGAGCGACCCGCAGTATGTACACACCAAATGGGGCGTCGGATATTATTTCCAGCATTCATAACTGTCAGGTAAATGTCAGCAAAACTGACCAGAATCGCATGCCAAGTCTCACGTGCATTCGACTTGAAAAGGTACACTGAAGGAAGGGAGCAGGCACAGGGGAGCAAGTGTTCAGAAAAAAGAAAAAAAACGAAAAATTACGAAAGTACATAAACAGTCTTCAGTTTCGTATGTGCCTGATCTTTATCATCGTTGGAATTGTGCCGATCATGCTGATCAAACACGGGATTTTAACGAATTATCAGGATCAGGCGGTGAAACAGCGTATCAGTATCATACAGAGCCAGAGCGATCTGATCACAGCCCAGATTTCCAAGACCGATTACCTGAGCGGTGAGAAGTCCAAGATCACAGATGTGGAGCTGCAGCAGATGGCGAATCTTTACAACGGCAGGATTCTTGTCGTCAATAAAGAGTTTCGCATTATTAAGGATACCGATCAGACAGATGAGGGCAAATATATTGTGGCGGAAGAGGTGATCCGCTGTTTTCGCGGTGAGGATGGACAGAGCTACAGCAGGAAAAACGGCTTTATTGAGATTACCATACCGATCTATGATGCTCAGAGCAAAGAAGTGGAAGGCGTGATGATCGTCAGTACACCGACCAGAGATATCCGTAAGAACCGTGATGATCTGAACCGGAAAGTACTGATCCTTCAGATTGGAATGGGGATTGCCATTTTTCTGATTGCATACTATCTTTCCAAGATGCTGGCAAAGCCGTTTGAAAAGGTTACCAAATCTTTGAGCCAGGTGCAGGAGGGCTTTCTGGATGCTGATATCTCCATACCGGACTACACTGAGACACAGCAGCTTGCAGAAGCCTACAATCAGATGCTTGCTCGCATGAAAGCTCTCGATGATTCCAGGCAGGAGTTTGTCTCCAACGTGTCACACGAGCTGAAAACACCGATCACATCGATGAAAGTACTTGCAGATTCTCTTCTGGCACAGCCGGATGCACCGGTGGAGCTTTATCAGGAGTTTATGGCGGATATCGCAGAAGAGATCGATCGTGAGAATAAGATCATCACGGATCTTCTTTCACTTGTGAAGATGGATAAAAAGGCAGCAGATCTGCATATTGAAAATAAAAATATCAATGAACTGCTGGAGCTGATCATCAAGAGACTGACACCGATCGCGGACAAGCAGGATATCAACCTTGTGTTGGAGAGTTTCCGCCCGGTCAATGCCGAAGTGGATGAGACGAAGCTGACGCTTGCCCTGTCCAATCTGGTCGAAAATGCGATCAAATACAACAAAGAGGGCGGATGGGTGCATGTTTCGCTTAATGTAGACAACAAATATTTTTATGTAAAAGTAGAAGATTCCGGCATTGGTATTCCAAAAGAGTCACAGGATGCTATTTTTGAACGTTTTTACCGTGTGGATAAATCACACTCAAGAGAGATCGGCGGAACCGGTCTGGGGCTTGCAATCACGAGAAGTGCGATCCTGATGCACCGCGGAGCGATCAAGGTTTACAGTAAAGAGGGCGAAGGTACGACCTTTACTGTTCGGATCCCGCTGATTTATGTGAACTGATACAACGGTTCACCTGGCAGGGGCTTTTGCCGGAATGGAGAACAAAAATATGAAAAAAATGGCAGGATTTGCAGCAGCTGTGTTTCTTGGCCTGATGCTCACGAGTTGCCAGGGCACACAGAAGGCAGAACAGAGCGGTTATAAGGTTTTTTGCCGTAATGCAGAGGCTACTGCACTTCGGGAAGTGCAATATGAGCCGGAAGCAGAAGGCGGGGAAAAACTGGTGGAAGAATTGCTTTCTGCAATGGAAGGGACGTTTAATCGAAACGACTATCAGAGTGTTTTTCCGGAGGGACTGACTGCTGCGGTATCGACTTTAAAGGACGGACGGCTGACGATAGATTTTAATGATGCTTATAAGCAGATGGATGATACAAGAGAAGTTTTGCTGCGTGCCGCAGTGGTGCAGACGATGACGCAGATCACGGATGTCCGGGAAGTGGTATTTACCGTTGCAGGTGAGGCACTTCTGAACTCGGAAAATCAGGCAGTAGGGCCGATGCATGCCTCTTCGTTTATCAATTCGGAGGGTGACAGTATCAATGCATATCAATATGAGGCATTGCCGCTTTATTTCGGTAGCAGAAACGGTACTTCACTGACAAAACAGATGCGAAACGTGCATTATGCATCGGATGATTCTCTTGAAAAACTGGTGGTTGAGCAGCTGATCGCAGGACCGGCGGGCAGCAAACTTACTGCAGTTGTGCCGTCTGATACGGTTGTGCGTGAAATCCGTACGGAGGGGGATTTATGTACGGTGAATTTAAGCAGTGAATTTAATCAGGCAGTGGCAGGATCTTCGGTTACACCGGAAGTGACGGTTTATGCGATCGTAAATTCCATCTGCGAAAGCTGTGAGGATATCACGAAAGTCCAGATCCAGGTGGAAGGCAGCTCGGATGTGCTTCTGCGTGATACACTGGATCTGTCACAGGTGTTTTCCTGTAACAGCAGTTTCATACGGGAGAAAGACGGAGAAAACGATACCGGGAGCAGCGATAACGGTGCGGTTCCATCGGTTGGCGTTGATCCGAATCTGACAAAGGAAGCACAGACAGAGAGCGGCACTTGATATATTTCAAAAAGAGACCGTTGTTGTTTTTGACAGGTATTCTGATCTTATGGATCTTGCTCTGTCATTTTGCAGGGATTCGGGAGCAGTTTCCTTATCCGCAGTCGTTTGACGGAAAACAGGTTTCCTGCACGGGAAGAGTCTGTCAGATCGAGGCAGGAGCAGATTTCTGGTATGTATATGCAGATCATATACAGGCTGATTTTATGGAGGAGGTTTCCGAACGTCTTAAGGTTCGGGCAATTCTGGAAGAGCCAGCGGACTGTGCGTACGGAAACTGGGTGCAGATCTGCGGCAAACTGACGCTTGCAGAGGCTCCCTCAAACGATGGAGCGTTTGACCGCCTTTTTTACCAGCAGACGGAGCGTCTTTTGTTTAGTATGAAAAATGCCCGTTTAACCGTTCGGGATGGCAGGCAGAATCCGCTGTTACAGTGGATGTATGAAGTCCGCAGGATCTGTATGCGGCATCTGGAGCAGATATTTGATGAGCAGGATGCCGGAATTCTCGCAGCGATGCTACTTGGCGATAAGAGCAGGCTGGATGAGGAGATCAGAGACTGGTATCAGGTGGGCGGCATTGCTCATGTGCTTGCGATTTCCGGACTTCATATTTCTCTGTTTGGCATGGCACTCTATCATATCTTGCGAAAACTGGGGATCTCATTTGTGGTTTCTTCCGGGATCGCAGGCAGTTTTATGTTATTTTATGCAGTTTTTACCGGTGCAGGTGTATCTACACGCCGTGCCGTGATCATGTTTCTTCTTTTTCTCGGAGCACAGTGCCTTGGAAGGACGTATGATTTATTGAGTGCTCTGTCAGCAGCTGTTTTTTTACTTCTTTTTGATTATCCCATTTTATTATTCTCATCTGGATTTCAGATGTCAGTTTCTGCTGTGGCAGCGATCGGTGGATTTTATCCGATTCTGAAAAAGCATTACGGATCATATATCTCTTCCGGGGCGGCTATTCAGCTTTTTATGTTGCCGTGTGTTCTGTGGCATTCTTTTTCTTTTCCTCTTTACAGTGTGATGTTGAATAGTATGGTCATACCGCTGCTTCCGTTTGTTCTCGCCGGAGGCGGCAGTGCCTTGCTTTTTTCTTTTTTTTCGCTGAAAGCAGCTTCATATCCGGCAGCGGCAGTGCATGGTGTGTTAAATTTATATTCCTGTCTGTGCCGCGTATCTCTGGAACTGCCTTTTTCTCAGATGACTTTTGGAAGACCGAAACTGTGGTCGATTCTTCTGTATTATGTGATCCTGTCTGCGGGGGCTGTGTGGCTGCTTCAGAAAAAACAAAAGAAAGTCTGTTATCTGGTCTTTGTTTTCATGGCAATTTTCTTTTTGAAGCGGACGGAGCCGAAGGCGTTTTCTGTGACCTTTCTGGATGTCGGACAGGGGGATGGCATTGTGCTAAGGGATGATACCGGTGTGACCATGTTGTGTGACGGCGGGAGCAGCAGTGTATCGAACGTTGGAAAATACAGAATTCTTCCGTATTTGCGGTATCATGGGATTGACCGGTTGGATTATGTGTTTTTAAGTCACATGGATATGGATCATATCAATGGAGTAAGGGAACTGCTGGAGCGTCAAACATGCAGTATTAAAATAAAAAATCTGGTATTACCAGCCATCAAAAATCCGGATGAGACGTACCTTGAGATTGAAAGACTGGCAGCAGGGCAGAAGATCGCCGTGCACAAAATGCGGGAGGGTGACTGTATCTGTACCCGGTCGATGATGCTTACCTGTCTTGCTCCGAAAGCAGGGGATACTTCCCAAAATAAAAACGAGACATCCATGGTGCTGCATGTAAAATACAAATCTTTTGATGTGATGCTGATGGGGGATCTGGAAAAAGAAGGGGAAAAGGATCTGATCAGAAGAAAAAAACTGCCGCAGCTTCTGGAAGGGGGAAATAAAATCGAAGTTTTAAAGGCAGGACATCATGGTTCCAAAGGAGCCACCTCAGAAGAACTGCTGGATATCCTGAAACCACAGATGGCGGTTTTGTCTTATGGAAAAGGAAATCGCTACGGGCATCCGGCACCGGAAACCATAGAACGGTTAGAAAAGGCGAACTGCCCGGCCGTTTCTACGGAAAAGTGTGGTGAAATAACATTTTTTTGCCTTAAAAATGAAAAAATTCTTGTTAGATATGGAAAAAACGTGATAAAATAATTAGAAAGGGGGCGATTGCCATGACGATTCGAGAGATGGCAGAGCAAAGAGAAGTGGCTTATTTCAGCCCGTATGCATCCCTCAGCAGCAAGTCCAGGGGACGCGACCGGGAAGAGCCGCCATGCGATATCCGTCCGGTCTATCAAAGAGACCGGGATCGTATTTTACATTCTAAAGCATTTCGCAGACTGAAGCATAAGACACAGGTTTTTCTGCTGCCGCAGGGAGATCACTACCGCACCAGGCTGACCCACACGCTTGAGGTAGCACAAACGGCGAGGACGATCGCAAGAGCCCTGCGGATGAATGAAGATCTGGCGGAGGCGATTGCACTTGGGCATGACCTTGGGCATACACCGTTCGGCCATGCAGGCGAGCAGGCGTTAAATGAGATCTGCCCGTTTGGTTTTGCTCATTTTGAACAGAGTGTCCGCGTTGTAGAACTTCTTGAGAAGAACGGAAAAGGTCTGAATCTGACCTGGGAAGTCCGTGACGGGATCCGAAATCACAGAACGTCCGGTCATCCTTCCACGCTGGAAGGAAAGATCGTACGGCTTTCAGATAAAATCGCATACATCAATCACGACATTGATGATGCATTGCGTGCCGGGATTTTAAAAGAAGCAGATGTTCCGGCAGAATACCGGGAAGTTTTGGGTGATACGATCCGGGAACGTTTAAATGCTCTGATCCACGATATTGTGATCCACAGTCAGGGCAAAGATGACATTGTCATGTCACCGGAGATGGAAAAGGCGATGCGGGGAATGCGGAACTTTCTGTTTGAGAATGTGTATCACAATCCGCTGGCAAAAAGAGAAGAAAAAAAGGTCCGGCATCTTTTACAGGAACTTTATCAGTACTATATCGAGCATCCTCTGGAACTGTCAGAGGAATATTTAAACCTGATGGATGCGGGGCAGGAGAAAGAGCGGGTTGTCTGTGATTACATAGCAGGGATGACCGATCAGTATGCCATGCAGGCGTTTGCAGACCTTTATATTCCGAAGGCATGGCCGGTAAAATGAATAAGCAGGAAATAAGGAGATAGGTATGTATTATCCGGAAGAACTGGTCGAAGAGATCAGAGAGAGAAACGATATTGTCGAAGTGATCGGCACTTATGTCAAGCTTCAGAAAAAAGGAAGCTCTTATTTTGGACTTTGTCCATTTCATAATGAAAAATCCCCATCTTTTTCGGTAAGTCCGGACAAACAGATGTACTACTGTTTCGGATGTGGAGCAGGCGGCAATGTATTTACGTTCATTATGGAATATGAGAATTACAGTTTTCCGGAGGCACTGAAATACCTGGCAGACCGGGTCGGGATCAAGCTTCCGGAGCGGGAATATTCAGAGGAAGAAAAAAGACAGCAGGATCTGCGCATGCAGGTGCTGGAAATAAACAAGATGGCAGCCAACTATTTTTATTATCAGCTTCGTACGGAGAGCGGGGCTCAGGCTATGCAGTACCTGAAAAGCAGACAGCTGGATGATGAGACAATCAAACGGTTTGCACTTGGATATTCCAGCAAATACAGCAGCAATCTATATCAGTATTTTAAAAGCAAAAAAATATCCGATGAATTATTAAAAGAATCCGGGCTGTTTAATGTGGATGAAAAAAATGGCATGTACGATAAATTCTGGAATCGTGTCATCTTTCCGATTCTGGATGTCAACAACCGTGTGATCGGTTTCGGAGGCCGTGTGATGGGAGACGGCAAGCCTAAATATTTAAATTCGCCGGAGACGATCGTTTTCGATAAAAGTCGCAATCTGTACGGACTGAACATTGCAAGAACAGCAAGGAAAAAGTATCTGCTGGTCTGTGAAGGATATATGGATGTGATCTCCATGCATCAGGCGGGATTTTCAAATGCAGTGGCATCGCTTGGAACGGCTCTGACGGAGAAGCATGCCACACTTCTGAAACGTTATACGGACGAAGTAATCCTGACGTACGACAGTGACGATGCCGGTGTGCGTGCCGCACTGCGGGCGATACCGATCGTAAAACGTGCAGGACTCAGGGCAAGAGTGCTGCATATGAATCCTTATAAAGACCCGGATGAATTTATCAAAACCCTTGGGGCAGAGAAGTTTCAGGAACGCATTGATCAGGCGGAAAACAGTTTTATGTTTGAAATTTCCGTGTTGGAGAGAAATTATGACATGAAAGACCCGGAAGGAAAAACTTCTTTTTTCCAGGCGGTATCAGAAAAACTGATGGAGTTTGAGCAGGAGCTGGAACGTGAAAATTATATTCAGGCAGTCGCAGAGAAATATCACATCGGATTTGACAATTTAAGAAAAATGGTGAATCGCAGTGCGATGCGTGCAATCGGCAGGGAAGTACCGAAAAGTGCTGTGGACCGAGAACGAAAAGAAATCCGGAAAAAAAGTCAGGATGACGGCATGAAACAGTCACAGAGACTGATGCTGACCTGGCTGATTGATAAAAAAGGATTGTATGCAAAAGTAAAACCATACCTGGATGCGGATGATTTCACAGAAGATCTTTATCATCAGGCGGCACAGCTTTTGTTTGAACAGCTTGAAAAGAGCGAGCTGAATCCGGCAAGGATCATCAATCATTTTGAAGATCCGGAAACACAGAAAGAAGTCGCATCGTTATTCCATGCCAAGTTAAACCTGCAGTCGCAGGCGGAATTTGACAAAGCATTGAATGAAACACTGCGAAAGATTATCAACAACAGTATTGAATTTCGAACGAAAAACATGAATCCGGCAGATATTGCGGGATTGCAGAAAATCTTACTGGACAGAAAGAAAGTTCAGGATATGCCGAAGATCACATATCAGATGTGAGATGAATCCTGCATCCGCAGGCGGCAGCAGCAAGACAGCACAGGCATCAGATGGGAGCATAGTCAGCTGTATATTTTCCGGTATTGGGGAAAAAATATAGGAAAGATACGGCACTTGAAAGAAGGTGGATCAGATGGAGGAACACAGCAAAGAATTTTTGGAGAAATTAAAAGGACTGCTTGCATTTGCAAAAGAACATAAAAATGCACTGGAACATCAGGAAATCGTAGATTATTTTAAAGGAATTTCGCTTACCGAGATACAGAGCGAAAAAATCCTGGACTATCTGGATGAGCATGGCGTGGATGTTCTCAGGCAGAAAGATGCAGATGCCCTGGAAGATCTGGAAGAGGAAGAAGAAGTCGATGTTTCGGAAGCGGCACTGGAAGTTCCGGAAGGGATCAGTACCGATGATCCGGTACGGATGTATTTAAAAGAGATCGGCAAGATCCCGCTGCTTACCGCAGATGAAGAGATTGAGCTGGCAAAGCGGATGGAAAAGGGAGATCCGGAAGCCAAAAGAAGACTTGCCGAGTCCAATCTTCGTCTGGTAGTAAGCATTGCAAAACGTTATACCGGACGCGGAATGCAGTTTCTGGATCTGATCCAGGAGGGAAACTTAGGTCTGATCAAGGCTGTTGAGAAATTTGACTATAAAAAAGGTTATAAATTCAGTACCTATGCGACCTGGTGGATCCGTCAGGCGATTACCAGGGCGATCGCAGATCAGGCGAGAACGATCCGGATTCCGGTGCACATGGTAGAGACGATCAACCGCACGATCCGCACGTCCAGACAGCTCACACAGTCGCTTGGCCGTGAACCAAGTGCGGCAGAGATTGCGGAAGTGATGAAGATGCCGGTGCAGCGTGTGGAAGAGATTCTCAAGATCGCCATGGACCCGATCTCACTGGAAACGCCGGTCGGGGAAGAGGATGACACACATCTTGGCGATTTTATCAAAGACAACAAAAGCGAAGTGCCGGCCGATGCTGCAGCGTACACGCTTTTGCAGGAGCAGCTGGATGAAGTCATGCAGACACTGACAGAGCGGGAAAAGAAAGTACTGGCTCTGAGGTTTGGGCTGGAAGATGGAAGAAGCCGGACACTTGAGGAAGTCGGAAAAGAGTTCCATGTCACAAGAGAACGCATCCGGCAGATCGAGGCGAAGGCTTTGCGGAAACTGCGGCATCCGAGCCGCAGCCGGAAATTAAAAGATTATCTTGATTAAGGAGAACAGATATGCAGTTATCAGACAGACTGCAGGCGGTTGCTTCCATGGTAACAGAAAACAGCCGTCTGGCAGACGTGGGAACAGACCACGGATACATACCGATTTATTTATGTGAGATGGGAAAGATCCCGTCAGCGATTGCCATGGATGTAAAAAAGGGACCGCTTCTGCGAGCTAAGATGAATATTGAGCGTTACCATATGCAGGAGAAGATCAGGACACGTTTATCTGACGGCGTTTTGAAATTAAATCCGGACGAGGCGGACAGCGTGGTGATTGCGGGCATGGGTGGAACACTCGTCATGAAAATTTTAGAAGAAGGCAAAAAAGTACTGGTGGACGTAAAAGAGCTGGTTTTGCAGCCGCAGTCTGACATTGATAAGGTGCGAAAATATCTGTATGAAAATGACTACGTGATCACAGCAGAAAAGATGGTATGCGAGGAAGAAAAATACTATCCGATGATGCATGTGCAGCACGGACATATGGAAGAACTTGCAGACATAGAATGGAAATATGGAGCTTTTTTATTAAAAGAAAAGAATCCGGTTCTTGGCTCTTTTCTGAAAAAAGAAGAGACCACGCTGACTGGTGTGCTTCAGAATTTAAGGCAGCAGCCCAAAGAGAGGGTGAAAGAGCGTATTTTGGAAATAGAGGCGTTGCTTGCCCTGAACCGGAAAGCACAGAAATGGATGAAAACAGAAGAGGAGTGTGAGAAGGCATGATCTGCCGGGAGCTGATTGAATTACTGGAGAAAAAATATCCGCCATCCATCGCAGAATCCTGGGATAATCCGGGACTGCAGGTGGGAAGCTATGAGAAAGAGATCAAGAGCATTTATATCGCACTGGATGCGACCGGAGAAGTGATCCGCCATGCCATCGATGCAAAAGCAGATCTGCTGCTGACGCATCATCCGATGCTGATGCATGGACTGAAAAAAATAAATGACGGTGATTTTTACGGACGGCGTGTGCTGGAACTGATAAAGCATGACATCGCTTATTATACAATGCATACCAATTATGACATCGTGGAGATGGCACCGTTAGCAGCCAGGATGCTTGCCTTGAAGGATGCACAGATCATGGAGAAAACCTGTGTGCTTCCGGATGGACGTGAAGGCGGTTTTGGTATGGCAGGCGAACTGCCAAAAGAGATGACACTGCTTCAGTGTGCAGAGTATGTAAAAGATGTTTTTCAGATACCGGATGTGAAGATTTTCGGAAATCCGGAAACAGTTCTGAACCGTGCGGCGGTTCTTCCGGGCTCCGGGAAGAGTATGACGGCAGATGCCCTCCGAAATGGGGCAGAAGTTTATATCACCGGAGATTTTGGTCATCACGATGGGATTGATGCTGTAGACCAGGGACTGAATGTGATCGATGCCGGTCATTATGGCATTGAACATATTTTTATCGGACAGATGGCAGAAGAATTAAAGGAGCGTTTTCCTGAAATGGAAATCTGTACAGAGCCGATCCGACATCCGTTTTTGATGGTGTAGATAAGTTTTCGGAGAATCTCAAGTCACAGAACGGAATCTTCCGGTATCGATGACAATGTGATCTGTAAAAATGATCAGGAGGTGGTTTGACGATGGAGAAAGAATATATTCAGGTTTCTTTTGAAAATGGAAACATAGAAAGGAAAAGCTATCCGGCGGGTATACGGCTGCTTGATCTTGCAAAGGAATATCAGAAGGAGGATGATATTGTTCTTGCAAAGGTCAACGGGCGGCTGCGGGAACTGTACCTGCAATTAACGGAGGACTGCCGCATTTCTTTTATCACAACAAGGCAGCAGGAAGGGATGGCGGCCTACAGGCGGAGTATGACGCTGCTTTTGCTGAAGGCACTCTACCATCAGGCAGGGCATGAACACATCCGCAGAGTTGGGATCCATTTTTCCGTCAGCAGCGGATATTACTGTACGGTCGACGGTGATGTGACACTGGATCAGGATTTTCTTGATAAAGTGGAAGCCAGAATGAGGGAACTGGTTGCCAAGAAAGTGCCGATCGACAAAAAAACGATCGGTACGGACGATGCGATCGCATTGTTCTCGCAGTACGGGATGAAAGACAAAGAAAAATTGTTTCATTACCGCCGGGCTTCCAAAGTCAATATCTATGATATGGGCGGTTTCGAAGATTATTATTATGGCTATATGATTCCGGACACTTCTTATCTGGGAGCGTTTTCCCTGCATTTGTATGAGGACGGATTTGTACTTCAGATGCCACAGCGGAAAGATCCGAAGACGGTTCCGGCCTTTGAGCCGGAGAACAAAATGTTCCGTGTTCGAAAAGAATCGCTCAAATGGGGAGAGATGCTCGAAATTCCTACCGTAGGATTACTGAATGATTATATTGTGCACCATGGCATCCATGACCTGATCCTGATCCAGGAGGCACTTCAGGAAAAGAAAATTGCGGAGATTGCCGGAAAGATCGCCGAAAATCCAGATAAAAAGATCATTATGATCGCCGGTCCGTCTTCTTCCGGAAAGACGACCTTTTCTCATCGGCTTTCGATCCAGCTTTCCGCACACGGACTGAGACCGCATCCGATCCCGGTGGATAACTATTTTGTAAACCGGGAAGACACACCGGTGGATGAAGATGGGAAACCAAACTACGAATGTCTGGAAGCCATCGATGTTCAGCAGTTTAACGATGACATGAACGCACTGCTTGCAGGAAAGAGCGTGCATCTGCCTGTTTTTGATTTTGTGAGCGGCAAACGCATGTACAGTGAAAAAGAGACAAAACTTGGAAAAGAGGATATTCTGGTGATCGAAGGCATTCACTGCCTGAATGATCAGTTGTCCTTTGCACTGCCAAAAGAAAATAAATTCAAGATTTATGTCAGTGCCCTGACGCAGCTCAACGTCGATGAACATAACCGTGTTCCGACTACAGACGGAAGACTGCTTCGAAGGATTGTACGCGATGCCAGGACGCGGGGAACGACGGCAAAAGCAACGATCAGCATGTGGCCGTCGGTGCGAAGAGGAGAAGAGTCCTATATTTTTCCTTATCAGGAGCAGGCAGATGTGATGTTCAATTCAGCACTGATCTATGAACTGGCTGTTCTGAAGATGTATGCAGAGCCGCTTTTGTTTGGCATCGGAAGAGAGGAACCGGAATACCAGGAAGCGAAACGCCTCTTAAAATTTTTGGACTATTTTGTGGGAATCCCAAGCGAGAGCGTGCCGATGAATTCTATCTTAAGAGAGTTTATCGGGGGCGGATGTTTTCAGATATAACAAAAACCATGGAAGTGACAAATATTGTCTTTTCCATGGCTTTTCTTTTTCTCTTACATCAGTCAAAAAAGTTCTCAATCCTTTTTTTCTTGTCAAACAGATCGTTGTACTGGAGGATCTGATACTTTCTGAGGGATTCATAATAAGGGGAGGATTCATCTTTTAAGGAATAATAGCTGCCATCCTCACCGAAATAACCGTTTGTTGTCAGCACCGGGATCTGTTTATGTATATCTAAAAGGAACTGATTGAACGGAGAGAGTTTCATGCCGGTGCTCTCAAGCATCAGAGTCGAGAGGTAATTCATACTGATGTTTACATTTTCCTGTTCTTCGATATCGTAGTTTGCCCAGATCAGAAACGGAGTCTTATAGAGATTCATATTTTCTTCTGCACTGAGTTTTTCGACATTTTTTCCGAGGATCTTGCTGTAAACTTCATTGGAAAGTCCGGGTTCGTGATCACCGAAAAAGACGATTACGGTCGGATCTTTCTGCTTGCTGAAATACTCGATCAGAGATTTCAGGGCAGTGTCGGAATGATGGATCAGGTTCAGGTAACGTTTCAGTTCCGGATCATCACATTTTTCTTCGATGGAGATCGGCATATCCAGATTGTCAAAATCCTGGTCATAGCCGCTGTGATTCTGCATGGTGACATTGAACAGATAAAACGGGGCATTGTTCTTCTTTTTTGCCTGTTCATACTGATCGATGATCACCTGGAAATCAGCTGCGTCGGATACAAAGTTGCGAATCTTATCCGAAGCGGAGACATCCAGATCTTTTAAACTGATGAAATCCGAAAATCCGAGGTTTGGATAAACATGGTCGCGGTTGTAACCGTTTGCACGGAATGGATGGAATGCCAGCATACCCTGATAATCCTGGTTTCCAAGATGTGTGGTCAGACCCGGCAGAAGACTTTTGATGTAAAGCTGATAAGGTGTTGCAGATGCCGGCACAAAAGCTTTGGACAGTCCTGTCAGAAACTCAAATTCCGTGTTTGCCGTCTGCCCTCCGAATACGGATACATAGGAGAACCCTTTTACAGTGTTTTTTGTAAGACTGTGGTAAAATGGCATTACATCTTCGCTGGTCCTGAAATCACCGACGGCCTGCAGATCGGCAAAAGCTTCGTCCATAATGGCGATGACATTTGGTGTTTTTGCATTGCCGGAAGAGGTTTCACTGCGATACGGGGCGGCTATCTCTTCAGCAGCGTTTGCAGAATATCCATCCGGTTTATGAATTATCATCAACTGGATACTTCGCATAAAAGTCAGGACGCATCCGTTTTTGCGGTAGGATTTGATCGGACGAAACGTATTGACAGTGACATGCATCGGTGTCACAGTCATAACCGGCGTATAGATCATAATCCAGAAGGAAGCAAAACAGATGGCGGCACTTCCTAGGATGGCAGAGATCCTTTTTTTGCCTTTTGGAAGTCGGAGACGTTTTACACGAAACAGCAGAATACACCAGGTGATCAGACCAAGCAGTGTGATCGTGCGGGTCAGATCAAGCGAATATTTATAATTGCCGACCACATTCATCGCAGTTCCCATGATCGTCAGATCCGAAGCCAGGATCGGGATTCCGCGAAACGTTGTTGTGAAATAATTCGTCAGTGAAAATATAATGCTGAAAATACACAGAAAACATCCGGAGAACCGCATACTTCCGGTCAGGGCAAACAGAAATCCCATCACGATATAAAATAAAAATGCGGTTACACCGAAACGAAGCAGGCAAGACGGACGGATAGAATAGAAAATCAGTCCGGGCCCCGCCGGGTTTGCGTATTCCAGGAACAACAGTGCCACAAGAGGCGTAAGGAAAAAGACAGTCAGAGCTATCCGTTCTTCCTTTGATAAATTTTGAAATACCGACTCTTTGTTGGCGGAATCGGTTGCTTTGGTTGATTTTTTCATATTGATACACTTCCTTTATCACAATCGCATCATAATACAATGAGCTATTATAGCAAAATGGAAGTTGACAGTCAATCTGAGAAATGTTAAGATATTCTTATGTTTGCGAGTAGGATAAATGATCGCGGCTGGCAAAACGAAAGGTGTCAGACGAGGAAAGTCCGGGCTTCACAGGGCAGGATGCCGGATAACGTCCGGCGGAGGCGACTCCAGGGACAGTGCAACAGAAATATACCGCCGGCCATAAGCCGGTAAGGGTGGAAGGGCAGTGTAAGAGACTACCGCCCTGCTGGTAACAGCGGGGGCACATGTAAACCCCATTCGAAGCAAGACCGAGCAGAGACATATGGCGGCCCGTCAGTTTCAGGTTGGTTGCTTGAGCCATGCGGCAACGCATGGCCTAGATAGATGATCATTCACGACATAACCCGGCTTATCGTTCTGCTCGCAGAAAAAAACAAGCACAGTGATTTTTTTACTGTGCTTGTTTTTTGTTCTTTTATTAGATGTTAAGGTTAAAAGATGTCATATGGCATCTTTTTATTTATGTTTGGCTTTTGAAGCGTGATATTTTTCGTCGCAGTATCTGCAGCGGTAAATTTCCTTTTCTTCATTGGAAAGGACAAAGACCTGATCCAGTCCGTGCTCGATCGATGTGATGCAGCGAGGATTCTTGCATTTGATCACATTGACGATCTGTTTTGGAAGGTGCAGCTTTTTCTTGTCTACGATCTCACCGTTTTTGATGATGTTGACAGTGATATTGTGGTCGATAAAACCAAGGATATCAAGATCCAGCATGTCAACCGGACATTCTACTTTGATGATATCTTTTTTGCCCATTTTGTTGCTGCGGGCATTTTTGATGATGGCAACACAGCAGTCCAGCTGATCCAGTTTCAGATAATGGTAGATGGACATGCTCTTTCCTGCTTCGATGTGGTCGAGAACCACACCTTCGTTTAACTGACCTACATTTAACATACTTTCACCTCCAGAAGTGTAAGAATCAGAGCCATACGTGCATAGACAGCATATTGAGCCTGCTTGAAGTAAGCAGCTCTTGGGTCATCGTCAACTTCAACTGCGATCTCATTGACACGAGGGAGCGGATGCATAACGATCATATCCTGCGGTGCAAGTTCCATTTTCTTTTTGTCAAGAATATAGAAATCCTTCATGCGGACATAATCCTCTTCATTGAAGAAACGTTCTTTCTGTACACGGGTCATATAAAGGACATCCAGCTTCGGAAGTGCATCTTCCAGACGTTCTACTTCTTCGAATTCGATGTTGTTCTCACGCAGTACATCGTCGCGGATATAACTTGGGATACGCAGCTCTTCCGGAGAAATCAGGACAAAACGGATTCCGGTGTAGCGGACCAGTGCACTGATCAGGGAGTGAACGGTACGTCCGAACTTTAAGTCACCACAGAGACCGATCGTCAGATTGTCCAGTCTTCCTTTCAGGGAGCGGATCGTCAGAAGATCCGTAAGTGTCTGGGTCGGATGCTGATGTCCGCCATCTCCGGCATTGATCACCGGGATTGGAGAATGTAAGGATGCCACAAGCGGTGCACCTTCTTTTGGATGACGCATTGCACAGATGTCGGCATAACATGCGACCATGCGAATGGTGTCTGCAACGGTCTCTCCTTTTGTAGCGGAGCTGGAATCGGCCGAAGAAAAACCAAGTACATTACCACCTAAATTCATCATAGCAGCTTCAAAGCTGAGGCGGGTACGTGTGCTTGGTTCGTAAAAAAGAGTCGCTAATTTTTTGCCTTCACATGCGTGGGCGTATTTTTTTGGGTTTGCTTCAATATCATTGGCCAGATTCAGGAGCTGATCCAGTTCTTCCACACTGAAATCCAGCGGACTCATTATATGTCTCATAATTTCCTCCTTTTAACTTCAGATTTTCTTTATCATATACCATTTGCAGACAGATTTCAAGATGAAGTTGAGCCATTTTTCTGATTCAGATATTCAAAAAGCAGACCGCAGAAGAACCAGAGCGGTGCATAGTCCAGACGGATCACACCGTTTATCTGAAAATGTGTCCCGGAATAGTCCCACGGGCAGCAGTGATGTTTTTTCAAAAGGCTTCCGCTCATATATTCGGCGGTGAAAATAAACAGCATATATAGAAAGCCACGCAGGAGAAAAGAACATTTTTTGCTGCAAAGGAAGTTTGAGAGCGGTTTCAGGAAAGCTGCCATACCGTAGATAGGAAACATCCACAGGGAAGAATGACCGGTCAGCTTCCATTCACGCCGCCGAAAGGAAAGAAAACCGGTCCACAGAAGCTCCAGGCACCAGCCGCAGATACCGCATCGGATAAAATTATTTTTCATGGGAAAAGTATAACCGGAAACGGGAAAGATTATACTCTGCCGGACCATAATGTTCTTGCAAAATCAGGTCGGGTATACTATAATTCAACGTGATAGGATGCCGGGCGAGGATGGTTTTCTTATTGTGGAACAGGATACTTGCAAAAGCCGGCACAATACTGGAAGAAGAATGGAGTTCTATGAATTACGAAGAAGCAAGAGCGTATCTGGACGATGCTGCCAGATACGGAAGTGTTCTCGGGCTGGATACAATGAAAGAATTGCTTGCAAGGCTTGGCAATCCGCAGGATGATCTGAAATTCATTCATATCGGCGGTACCAATGGTAAAGGATCGGTACTTTCCTATCTTTCTGCCGTTCTGAAAGAAGCAGGTTATCGCGTTGGACGATATATTTCGCCGACGCTGTTTTCTTACCGGGAACGTATACAGGTAAATGAAATATATATAAAAAAAGATGCTCTGGCAAGGCTGACGACGCAGATACAAAGCTGTGCCGATGAGATGGTACGTGACGGTGCACCTCATCCGACCGCTTTTGAGATCGAGACGGCACTTTGCTTTCTCTATTTCAGGGAGGAAAAGTGTGATCTGGTCGTTCTGGAGGTCGGCATGGGAGGAGCTACCGATGCCACGAATGTGATAAAGACGACCGTTCTGGAAGTGCTCGCATCGATCAGCATGGATCATATGGGATTTCTTGGAGACACTCTGGCAGAGATCGCCGCGTGCAAAGCCGGTATCATCAAGCCGGATACGACTGTGGTCAGCATGAGACAGCAGCCGGAAGCCATGGAAGTGATCCGGCAGGTCTGTCAAAGGCAGAAGGCGGATCTGCGTATCGCAGATGCGGCAAATGCAACGGACATCGTATATGGGTGTGAAGAGCAGTATTTTTCCTATGGCGGGTATGACAGCCTTGAGATCCATCTGGCAGGCTCTTATCAGATTGCAAATGCCGTTCTGGCAGTGGAAGCGGTAAAAGCCCTGATCGATCTTGGCTATGCCATTTCAGAAGAAGCACTGCACAGTGGTCTGCAAAAAGCAAGCTGGAAGGGCAGATTTACGGTTCTTCAAAGAGAGCCATATTTTATTATAGACGGAGCACATAACCGCGATGGGGCAAGGGTACTGGCTGATTCAGTACGTCAGTATTTTCCGAAAAAAAGGCTCCATTACATTATGGGTGTTTTTAAAGATAAAGAATACGAAACGATCATTGATCAGATGTCTGCATTTGATGCGGATGTGATCACGGTAGAGACACCGGGCAATCCGCGTGCACTGCCTGCGGAAGAACTGGCAGAAGCATGGAAAAAGAAAAAAACAGATGTGACATTTGAGAAAAAGATAGAAAATGCGGTAAGAAAAAGTCTGGAAAAGGCGAAAAAAGACGACGTAATCCTCGCTTTCGGATCCCTCTCGTTTCTTGGTGAGATTGTGAAAGCTCTGGATACAATAAGAAGTGAGGTTTGAAAACTATGGTAGATCAGGAAAAAGTAAGAGAAGGGGTACGACTGATACTGGAAGGTATCGGGGAAGATATAAACAGAGAGGGACTGATAGAGACACCGGACCGTATTGCGAGAATGTACTGTGAGCTGGCAGGAGGCATGGATCAGAACGCAGCGACTCATCTGGAGAAGCGTTTCCATGTGGACAATGCGGATATGGTTGTTGAGAAGGATATCACATTTTATTCGATGTGCGAGCATCACATGCTTCCGTTTTTTGGAAAAGCACATGTTGCATATATTCCAAACGGCGAGGTAGTCGGTCTGAGCAAGATCGCAAGAACAGTAGAGGTTTTTGCAAGAAGACTGCAGCTCCAGGAACAGCTGACGGCACAGATCGCCGATGCGTTTATGGACAATCTGCACCCGCAGGGCGTTATGGTTATGATCGAGGCAGAGCATCTCTGCATGACGATGCGTGGGATCAAAAAACCGGGTGCACAGACAGTAACGACCGTGACACGAGGTGTGTTTGATAACAACAAAGAACTGCAGGATACTTTTTATCAGATGGTGCGTTTATAATGAGAATGGAACGTGTAAATCAGATTTTGCAGCACACACTTTATCAGAGCTGCCGCAGACAGATTGATGAAAAAGAAAAAGACCGGATTTTCTGTGGACATGATATGGGACATCTGCTGGATGTTGCCAGACTGGCATGGATCTTTAATCTGGAAGCAAATCAGGAGATATCGAAAGAGCGGATCTATGCAGCCGCTCTTCTTCACGATATAGGGAGGCATATTCAGTACGAAAACGGAACTCCGCACCAGATCGCAGGGCTTCCGATCGCAGAGCAGATCCTGACGGACTGCGGATTTTATCCGGAAGAGATGAAAGAGATTCTCTATGCGATCGAAAATCACCGCAACAAAGAGATGTTAAAGCGGGATGATCTTGCCGGGATCTTATACAGGGCAGATAAAATGTCCAGATGCTGCTTTGGCTGCCGTGCCGAAAAAGAGTGCAACTGGAGCACGGAAAAGAAAAATATGGAGATACAGTACTGAGGCAGAATATACGAAAAGAGGAAAAGCAGATGAAGATAGGAAACAAAGAATTTGATCTGAAAAATCACGCTTATGTGATGGGGATTTTAAATGTGACACCGGATTCTTTTTCCGACGGCGGGAAATGGAACGACAAGGGTCGGGCAATGCGTCATACACAGGAAATGATAGAACAGGGAGCAACGATCATTGATATCGGTGGCGAGTCCACAAGACCAGGTTATACACTGATCTCCGATGAGGAAGAGATCTCCAGAGTGGTTCCGATGATTGAGATGGTAAAGAAAAACTTTGATGTGCCGGTTTCTATCGACACTTACAAAAGTAGAGTGGCAGAGGCAGCACTTGACGCAGGAGCAGATCTGGTCAACGATATCTGGGGACTGAAGTACGATTTGGATCTCGCAGGCGTGATCGCCCGAAAAAATGCCCCATGCTGTCTGATGCATAACCGTAAAGAGCCGGATTACACTGATTTTATTGCAGATTTCCTGAAAGATATGCAGGAGACCATTGACATTGCAAAAAAAGCAGGCATCGCCGATGAGAATATCATTCTTGATCCGGGTGTCGGATTTGGCAAGACTTATGAAAATAATCTGGAGATCATCAACAAACTGGAATGCATGCATACGCTCGGCTATCCGATCCTGCTTGGAACTTCCAGAAAATCCGTGATCGGACTGACACTGGATCTTCCGGCAGATCAGAGAATGGAAGGAACCGTGGCAACCACAGTGATCGGTGTGATGAAAGGGGTCGCTTTTGTCCGTGTACACGATGTAAAAGAAAACTACCGTGCCTTGAAGATGACAGAAGCCATCCTCGGCAGATAACAGGCAGATAGGAGAAAGATGATGGATACAATTTATATCAAAGATCTGGAAGTGTTTGCCAACCACGGTGTCTATCCGGAAGAGAACAAACTGGGTCAGAAGTTTGTGATCAGTGCGGATCTTTCAGTGGATGTGCGGATGGCAGGCCTGACAGACGAACTGGAATATTCGGTAAATTACGGCGAAGTCAGCCATACGATCCAGGATTTTTTGCAGAAACATACCTTTAAGCTGATTGAAGCGGCGGCAGAGGGGCTGGCAGCGGAGCTGTTTTGCAGATATCCGCTGATTCGGGCACTTCGCCTGGAGATCCAGAAACCGTGGGCTCCGGTAGGACTGCCGCTCAGGACAGTCTCTGTGGAGATCAGAAGAAGCAGACATACCGTTTATATCGCACTTGGCTCCAATATGGGAGATAAGATGGCCTATCTGAAAGAGGCAGTGGAAAAACTTTCAAAACTGCCGGGCAGCAGCGTGAAAAAGGTGTCAGATTTTATCAGAACAGAACCTTATGGAGTGACAGAGCAGGACGAATTCCTTAATGGCGTCCTTGAGATGGAGACGCTTCTGACACCGCAGGAACTGTTGGCTCAGTTGCATCGGATCGAGGCAGAAGCAAACAGGGAGCGTATCCTCAGGTGGGGACCGCGTACTTTGGATCTGGATATTCTGCTGTATGATCAGGAGGTCATCGACACAGAAGAGCTGCATATTCCGCATATTGATATGCAGAACCGGGATTTTGTCCTGGTGCCGCTCTCTCAGATCGCACCGTGGATACGTCATCCGGTTTTGAACAGGACAATAGAACAGTTAAGGAGAGAACTTGATGGTTGATTTACAGGACTTAAGAAATGAGATAGACTCCATTGACCGTCAGATGACGGAGCTTTTTGAGAAGCGTATGGAGATCAGCCGAAAAGTGGCAAAGTACAAGATCAGCACCGGCAAAAAGGTGTTTGATAAAGAACGTGAAAAAAAAGTCATTGAAAAGGCAAAAGATATGACACACAACGACTTCAACCGTCACGGGATTGAAGAACTGTTTCAGCAGATCATGGCGATGAGCCGTAAACTGCAGTATCAGCTGTTGGAGGAAAACGGTGTGGCAGGCCGCCTGCCGTTTATCGGTGTGGATGAGCTGGAGAAAGAGAATGTCCGCGTAGTGTTCCAGGGCGTGGAAGGAGCATACAGTCAGGCTGCAATGCAGCAGTATTTTGGCGATAAGATCACCTCGTTCCATGTGGAGCACTGGAGAGATGCGATGGAGGCGATCGCAGAAGGTGCGGCAGACTATGCAGTGCTGCCGATTGAGAATTCAACGGCAGGGAGCGTCAATGATATGTATGACCTGCTGGTAGAGTTTGAAAACTATATCGTCGGTGAGCAGATCATTCGTTGTGAGCATTGTCTGCTTGGGCTTGAAAATGCAGAAATCTCCGATATCCGTACTGTTTATTCCCATCAGCAGGGACTTTCCCAGTGCAAGAGCTTTCTTCAGGAACACCGGGACTGGAAACAGATCCCGCTTGAGAATACCGCAATGGCAGCGAAAAAAGTGGCAGAGGACGGCGATGTGACGCAGGCATCCATTTCCAGTGCCTTTGCGGCAAAATGTTTCGGGCTGAAAGTGTTAAAAGAAAATATTTACAGCAACAAGGCAAATTCTACGAGATTTATCATTGTGACAAATCAGAGAATTTATCAAAAAGATGCGAAGAAGATCAGCATCTGTTTTGAAACGCCACATACCAGCGGATCTCTTTACAATATTCTGTCTCACTTTATTTATAACAATCTGAATATGTTCGGAATCCAGTCCAGACCGATCCCGGGACGCAACTGGGAGTACCGTTTCTTCATTGATTTCGAGGGCAATTTAAACGACAGTGCGGTCAAAAATGCCCTGCGTGGTATCCGCGAAGAGGCAACGAATATGAAAATACTTGGAAATTACTGAAAATACAGCGGCTTTTGCAAAAAAGCTGCTGTTTTTGGAAAGGTTGATAAAAATGTTTCGAATTGATGAATTAATCGTATACCGAGAATATGAGCAGGAACAGGATCAGGTCTTAAACGATATGGCATTTATCGTGGAAGAGACAGAAACGATGGGGATGCCGGTTTCGGATCTTCGTGGGCTTTATTTTTCCTGTATCCACAAACTGACCGAACTTGCCGGTACTTATGGATTTGAAGGAAATTTATGGCACAGCTATCTGACCTGGCTTCTGGTAAACAATGAAAATGTGTTCAGTCATGCAAGCGAGATCCGCGGCGAGGTGGATGGCAGCATCAATGCATTGGTGGAGCATGATTATGAGATTTTTCGTGAACTATATGCCCTAAACTTTGAGGCACTGGAAGAAAAGCTGGGTGCACATTGCTTTTTCATGATTACAGATTATGTTAATGCACCGCAGAGCAGCAAAGTATTTAACGAGCGTATTCGTGATCGGATCTGTGAACTGAGCGAAAAACTTGCAGGAGCAAAAGATGTGCATGAATTTAAAGAAGATATGACTTCTTTCTACAAAGATTTCGGTGTGGGAAAACTGGGACTGCATAAGGCATTTCGCGTGGCACATGATGAAGATGGCGTACAGATCGTGCCGATCACCAAGATCGCACACGTACACCTGGATGACCTGGTAGGTTATGAGCTGGCAAAGAAGAAACTGATCGAAAATACTGAAGCTTTTGTGCAGGGAAGAAAAGCAAACAACTGTCTGCTTTTTGGTGATGCCGGCACCGGAAAATCCTCCAGCATCAAAGGCATTCTCAATGAATATTACGACCAGGGACTGCGTATCATTGAAGTTTACAAACATCAGTTCCAGGATCTGAATGATGTGATCGCTCAGGTCAAAAACAGAAATTATCGTTTTATTATCTATATGGATGATCTTTCCTTTGAGGAATTTGAAATCGAATATAAATACCTGAAAGCCGTGATCGAAGGCGGACTGGAACGCAAGCCGGAAAATGTACTGATCTATGCGACTTCCAACCGCAGACATCTGATCCGTGAAAAATTCAGTGACAAGGAAGAGCGAAGAGACGATCTGCATACTTCTGATACGGTGCAGGAGAAACTGTCACTGGCATATCGTTTCGGACTGAAGATTTATTTTGGTTCACCGAGCAAAAAAGAATTTCAGAATATCGTCCGCGTCCTGGCAGACAAACACGGAATTACGATGTCGGAAGAAGAGCTGTTTTTAAAGGCAAATCAGTGGGAACTGCAGTATGGCGGACTTTCCGGACGTACTGCACAGCAGTTTATTGATCATCTGCTTGGACAGGAGAGAAAGGATGTGTGAGTATGAAACTTTTTGCAGCAATCGATATAGGTTCCTATGAAGTGGAAATGAAGATTTTTCAGATCACTTCCGGAAAAGGAATCAAAGAGATCGACTGCGTGTGCCATCGCATGGAACTTGGCAAAGATGTATACCGTGATGGCAAGATCGGTGTGGAGATGACCGATGAGCTCTGCCGGGTTCTGAATGACTTTGTAAGGATTATGAAAGGATATCGCGTGGATGACTGGCGTGTGTGTGCCACGAGTGCAGTAAGAGAAGCGGGTAACCAGCTTGTTTTTCTGGACCGTGTGAAACGCCATACCGGTCTGGAAGTGGAAGTTCTCTCAAATGCATCACAGCGTTTTATGGATTATAAATCGATCGCATCCAGGGAAAATGAATTCAACCGTATCATCCAGAAAGGAACGGCGATCGTAGATGTCGGCGGCGGCAGCATTCAGATTTCTCTGTTTGACAAGGATCGTCTTGTTGCAAGCCAGAATATGAAAATCGGAAATCTGCGGCTGCGTGAACGGATGATGAATGAGGGTGTGAGCCTGAAGCATTATGAGACACTTCTGACAGAAGTTGTGAAAAATGAATTTCTGTCATACAAAAAGCTGTATCTGAAGGATCGTGTGATCTCCAATCTGATCGTGGTCGGAGATCATATCGGCGATGCCGTTCATAAAAATGTGATGACAAGATCGGATTTCCTGAATTTTTACGATGACATGATCTACCGTTCTGACGAAGATGCGGCAGGACGCTGTGAGGTTCCGGAAGATGTGATCTCGGTATTGCGTCCGTCTCTTGTCGTTTACCGTTGTTTCCTGGAAGCAGCCGATGTGGAGAATATCTGGATGCCGGGTCTGCATCTGACTGATGGCATGGCGTATGAATATGCACAGCAGAACCGGCTTTTGAAACTCGGCCATGACTTTGATGAGGATATCTTGGCGGCTGCAAGAAATGCTGCCAAACGTTATCAGTGCAGCAAGTCGCATATCAAAGTGTGCGAAGATCTGGCAGTTGGTATTTTTGACAAGATCAAAAAGAGCCAGGGATTCGATGACCGGGACCGCCTGCTGCTCCGCATTGCGGTGATCCTGCATGGATGCGGTAAATTTATCAGCCTGTCAAATGCCGGAGAGTCCGCGTACCATATAATCATGGCGATGGATATCATCGGATTATCGGAAGAAGAGAAAGAAATTGTGGCAAATGTGGTAAAATATAATACGGTGCCGCTGGAAGGATACGACAAGATCGGAAGCAGCCGGATGACAAGGGAAAATTATCTGACCATTGCCAAACTGACGGCAATCCTCGGAGTGGTAAATTCGCTGGACCGCAGCCACAAGCAGAAGACCAAAGAGGCAAAACAGATATTGCACGAAAACGAACTGGTCATTCAGCTTTATTCGGACGAAGATCTGTCACTGGAAAAGAAAGAGTTTGCAAAAAAAGCAGAATTTTTCGAGGAAGTGTTCAGCATCCGTCCGGTGCTGCGTCAGAAAAAAATGATGTAACGAAGGAGGTATGTCCGTATGGGTGAAATGGATTTAAAAAAAGCAGAATACTATACAAACCGAGAATTAAGCTGGCTGGGTTTTAACAACCGCATTTTGGGAGAGGCAAGAGATGCCTCACTTCCGCTATTTGAACGGCTGAAATTTTTAAGTATCACAGCATCCAATCTGGATGAATTCTTTATGATCCGTGTGGCATCTTTGAAAGATATGGTGCACGCAGGTTATACAAAAAAGGATATTTCCGGGATGACGGCTTCGGAGCAGCTGAAAAAAATCTTAAAAGAGACACACGAACTGGTAGATCTGCAGTATTCTACTTACAATCGCTCTCTGATCCCGGCTCTGAAAAAGCGGGGGCTGAAAATTATTTCCGAGCACGAGAGTCTGAGCGAAGAGCAGAAAAAATTTGTGGATGCTTATTTTGAGGAAAATGTCTATCCGGTTCTGACACCGATGGCGATGGATTCTTCCAGACCATTTCCGCTGATCCGCAACAAGACCCTGAATATCGGTGCCCTGATCTGCAGAAAAGACGACAAGGAAAAGCATAAGACACTGGATTTTGCAACGGTGCAGGTGCCGTCTGTCCTGCCAAGGATTGTGGAACTTCCGGAAGGAAAAGACGGAGAAAAACGTGTGATCCTTCTGGAAGAGATCATTGAGCGGAACATCGGACAGCTGTTTTTAAGTTACGATGTCGTATGTGCACATCCATACCGTGTTATGCGAAATGCAGACTTATCCATTGATGAGGATGAAGCAGAGGATCTGCTCAAAGAGATCCAGAAACAGTTAAAGAAACGTCAGTGGGGCGAAGTGATCCGTCTGGAAATCGAAGGAAAGATCGACAAACGGCTGTTGGATATCTTAAAAGAAGAGTTTGCCGTGAAAGACAGCGATGTATTTGAGATAGGCGGACCGCTGGATCTGACTTTTCTGATGAAGCTGTACGGCATGGAAGGGTTTGAAGACTGCAAAGTGAAAAAATATATTCCGCAGCCGGTACCGGCACTGATGAACGATGACAGCATTTTTGCCAATATCCGCAAAGGTGACATTTTACTGCATCATCCATACATGACGTTTAACCCGGTCGTAGATTTTGTAAAACAGGCAGCGAAGGATCCGAATGTTCTGGCGATTAAGCAGACACTTTATCGTGTCAGCGGTAATTCACCGATCATTGCAGCACTGGCACAGGCGGCAGAGAACGGCAAACAGGTTTCTGTTCTGGTGGAATTAAAAGCCCGTTTTGATGAAGAAAACAATATCATCTGGGCGAAAAAGCTGGAAAAAGCAGGCTGTCATGTGATCTATGGACTGGTGGGTCTGAAAACACACAGCAAGATCACCCTGGTTGTCCGGAGAGAAGAAGACGGTATCCGCCGTTATGTGCATCTCGGAACCGGAAATTATAACGATTCTACGGCAAAATTGTATACAGACTGCGGTCTTCTGACCTGTGCAGAACCGATCGGAGAAGATGCGACTGCAGTATTTAACATGCTCTCCGGCTATTCCGAACCAAAACACTGGAACGACCTTATCGTTGCACCGATCTGGCTCCGCAAACGTTTCTTAAGACTGATCGAACGAGAGAAGAACTGGGCACTGGCGGGAAAAGAAGCCCATATCATTGCAAAAATGAATTCCCTGTGTGACCGGGAGATCATCGAGGCACTCTATGCGGCATCGGCGGCAGGGGTGAAGATCGAACTGATCATCCGCGGCATCTGCTGTCTGAAGGTCGGCATCCCGCATATCAGCGAAAACATATCGGTACGTTCGATCGTCGGCAATTTCCTGGAACATGCCCGTATCTTCTATTTCTATAATGACGGGGCAGAAGAGTTGTATATGGGCAGTGCGGACTGGATGCCGCGAAATCTGGACAAACGTGTTGAGATCGTATTTCCATTAAAAGATGAAAAGATCAAACAGCAGGCAAAACATATTCTGGATATCCAGCTTGCTGATAATCTGAAGGCTCACATCCTGCAGCCGGACGGAAGCTATGAAAAGATTGATAAAAGAGGGAAAAAGACGCTGATCTGTGCACAGGATTATTTCTGTGAAGAGGCGGTAAAAAATGCAAAGCATCCGACAGATCCGGTTCTGGATCATGTATTCATCCCGGCAGAAGCAGGCGTCTTTTCCGACAGAGATTGAAGATAACAGTTGACGCAACTTACGGAAATTGTTATAGTAAAAGTAACGTATCCCTGCCTGTTTATAAAGAAGTTTTTGTGCAGGGGTACAAAAAGAAAAGGAGGAAACACATGAAAAAGAAAACAACATCACTGGGTATGAAGCTCGTTGCTTTTCTGGCAATGCTTATGCTGTTCTGTATTCCTGCCTATGCAGGCGTAGTAGAAGAAGCAGGAGAGTATGAGATCTACCCGACACCACAAAATGTCACCTACGGTGACAAAGAGATGCAGCTCACCGATCAGGTAAAACTGACAATCGGAAGCGGCATTGACAGTTACACGAAAACACGTATCACAGACACATTGAACGTGCTGAAACTGACCGGAAACGAAAGTGCAGCGTCAGACAAGACCGAGCTGATCGTTGGTGTTTATGGTTCCGGGGATGCAGCTGACACCTACGGAAAAGCCAATGGAGCTGTTGCAGCAACCTTTGACAACTACGATGCTTATATGCTGTATGTTAAGGGCGGTAAAATTGTAGTACTTGGCAAAGACACCGATGCAGCCTTTTACGGTGTCACCACTCTGAAACGCATTTTTGAACAGCTTTCCGCAGACAAAAAGATCAAAGAGCTGACGGTGACAGACTATGCAGAAGTACAGTTCCGTGGATTTATCGAAGGATATTATGGAAATCCGTGGTCACTGGAAGACCGTATTGATCTGATGAAATTCGGCGGTGAGATTAAGATGAACCAGTATGTGTTCGCACCAAAGGATGATCCATATCACAACAGTCAGTGGAGAGAGCTGTATCCGACTGAAAATCTTGAAAACATCAAGAAACTTGCCCAGGCAGGAAACGAAAACAAATGCTTTTTCGTATATGCTCTGCATCCATTTATGAACAGTGCATTTAATTTCAACAATTACAATGCAGATCTGGCAACCGTAAAAGCAAAATATCTGCAGGTGATCGAATCCGGCGTGCGTCAGATTGCCCTTCTGGAAGATGATGCGACCGGATCAAGTGCAGCAAACTTAAGCAGACTGCTCAATGACCTGACAAAATGGCTGACGGAACTGAAGAACTCCAGATATCCGGATCTGAAAACCGATATCCTGTACTGCCCGACAGACTACATGGGAAATGGTTCCTCTGCAAAACTGAAAGGCATCAATGCTTCTGCCAACAGACAGGTACATATGCTGATGACCGGTAATGCAGTATGGGGACAGGTAAGTGCAAACTTTGCAGATAACTTCTATAACAATGTAGCATCCAATGGCGTTGCAGGACGTTATCCTTACATGTGGGTAAACTGGCCGTGCAACGATAACTATAAAACAGGTCTGATCATGGGTGGTCACAATACCATCCTGCATACCGGAATTGACGGTCATAAATATGAAGGTATCATCCTCAACCCGATGCAGCATTCAGAACCTTCCAAAGTAGCGATCTTTACTGCAGCAGATTATTGTTGGAAACCATGGGATGCAAAAGAAGAAGGTGATCAGGCATGGGAAGATTCCTTTAAATATATCGACCATGTTACTGCACTGGAATCCGATTCTTCTAAAGCCCTGCGTGAAGTGGCAAAACATATGATCTATCAGGGACCGGTTCAGACAGCCGGAAGACAGGCAAAATTCGAAGAGTCTGTTGACCTGAAAAACAAGCTGGCAGAGATTCAGAAAAAAGTAGAAGCAGGAACGGTTACGACAGCAGAGTTGGATGATATGCGTAACGAGTTCAAGACCATTTACGATGCAGCTGTAAAATATCTGACAGATGGCACCAATAAACGTCTGAGCGAGCAGATGACACCGTTCCTTGCGTGTCTGCGTGATGAGTGTGAAGCAGATATCGAGCTGATGGATGCACTCAAAGCCGTTCAGACAAAAGAAAATGATAAAGTATGGGAGCACTATTCTGCAGCACAGACTTTATATGAACGTTCCCGGACTTATGGATTCCGTTATGTAAATGAAACAAAATATGCGACAGCAGGTCTTCTCTACATTGTTCCGTTTACCGAAAAAGTTATGAAAAATGTTTCTGATACTGTAAAACAGATCATTGATCCGGAACACATCAAACTGGAAAGAACTCTGATCTACCGTGTCGGCGGAACAGAAAACTCCGGAAATACGGGAAATGCAGCCAATGCAATTGATGGAAACTTAAATACCAATTTCCAGATCCAGACCGACCAGCAGACTGGTGACTATGTAGGACTTCTCTTTAACCAGATGACACCGGTTAAAAAAATGACGGTCGCACTGGCATGCAGCGGACACGAAAATGATTATATTCCAAACGGTGTTATGGAATATACGACAGACGGCAGCAGCTGGACGGCATTTGAAACACAGCCGGCAGCCGGTTCTACCACAGATGTAACTCTGGAGCTTGCAGAAGCAAAAGAGATCAAAGGATTCCGCTGGAAGAACAGCAACAACGATAAAAACCGCTGGCTGATCATCCGTGAGATTTCCTGTGATGCATTTGAAAAAGCTGGCAACAGCGAAGCAGCAGATAACAAATATACCGGAACTATCAGCTATACGAGCGGATGGACTCTGTATCAGTCCGGAAGTTATCCGCTGTCCAATGTGACAGATGGGGATGATGCTACCTTTACCTGGTTTAAACCGGCTTCCGAAGATACCAGCGTTGCCGGAGATTATATCCAGATGGATCTTGGTGAAGCAAAAGAAGTATACAAAGTGCGTATCGTCATGGGTGCGGGCAGTGAAGATAAATGGATCAAATACCATCTTGAATATTCAGAAGATGGAAACAGCTGGAGTTCAAAATCTGCACAGACCGGAACAGCCAATGGCACCGATACTTATGAGGAAGATTTAAAAGGTGCATCTGTACGCTATATTAAACTGGTAAACAATAAAGACCGTCAAAAATGGATTAAATTTAACGAGTTCTCTGTTTGTGGAAAAGAAGCAGAAGCAACCGGCGATGTTATGGATTATACCAATACAAACGATGAGAACTGGAAAGTAACTTATGGGGATGAAGTTTCCAAAGTTTATGCAAGAGACAATGTAACCCTGAAAGCAGGACAGTACATCGGACTGAAACTTGACCGTATCCATGCAATTGCATCCATCAATACAGAAGGCAACGGAACTGACAAACTGACTCTGCAGACTTCCCTGAATCAGAAAGAGTGGACAGATAGCACATCTGCAAAGAGTGCACGTTACATTCGCCTGATCAACAACGGAAGTACGGATGTTACCTTCAGCCTGAGCAAATTTGAAGTGACAAACGATGAGATCGGGGCTATGGATCTGCTTGAAACAAACATTGGCGGAGCGTCAAACAGTGAGGATGCAAGAAAACTTGGTACGACCGCAAACTGGATGGACGGCGATTTGACATCGAAGGCAAAATATTGTGCAACACCGGCAAAAGACGATTATATAACATATACACTCGGACAGGAAATCACACTGAAATCTCTGAAAGTATATGTTCTGGATACTGCAATCGATTATCCGCGTGATGCAGTGATCCAGGCATCTGTTGATAATAAAACCTGGATAGACCTTATCAAGATCGGTGACGGTATCGAAAACGACGGAACAGACCGCGACACCAAACCGGCAGAAAATGGCTGGACACATGACACTGTAGATGTAGCATATTCTTATGTTGAAAATGCAAACATTAACAATGTAAAAGCAAAATACATCCGTCTGTACTTTAATGCAGGATACAGTGCTCGTTGGGTAGAACTCAATGAGATCCAGATCAACGGCGGAGAATATATCAAGACCATCAATGACCCGACCTTTGAAACCGATGCAAAATTAAAAAGAGGATACGAGCCTTGGAACTTAAACGACGGTGACCTGACAACCGCATTTGAGCCGGATATGACGGATAAGACCGAAGGTTCTCTGGTATATCATCTGTCTGATACAACCAATGTCCGCAAACTGAACATTGTACAGAAATCCATCAGCAATGCAGAAGTTTCCATCCGTACCGGTGCAGACACCTGGGAGACGATCGGTAAACTGGATAAGAGCCTGAACACCTTCTACACGTATGGATATGATCAGGTATACGATGTAAAGATCACCTGGGGTGAAGCAGCACCGTCTATCTGTGAGATCATCACACTGGAGTGCCCGAAACAGACCGGCGAAGATCTGAAAAAAGAGGAAATCGAACAGGCAAATACCGCTCTGAAAAACGCAGTGGAAAATGCAGAAACAAAGGGTATCTACGAAGATGGTAATGCATCCGGTACTTACACGAAAGAAAGCTGGGCAGTATTTAAAACAGCATATGAAAACGCTGCAAATGCCAAAGCAGATGCAACAACAGAGGAGCTGCAGAACCTGCTGACCGCTTTACAGGATGCAAAAGCAAAACTGAAGAAAGCGGAAACGGAAAAACCGACCGAAAAACCAACAGAAAAACCAACAGAAAAACCAACGGAAAAACCAACGGAAAAACCGACCGAGAGACCTACAGAGAAACCAGGTGAGCCGGAAAAACCGACTGTGAACAAGAGAGTTCTGAATAAGGTCACTTATCAGATCCTGAACGCAAAGAAGAAGACAGCAGCAGTTGTTACAGCAGATAAGAAAGTGACTTCTGTAAACGTTGCCAAAACCGTTAAGATCAACGGCGTTACCTACAAAGTAACACGGATCAGCAAAAATGCATTCAAGAGCTGTAAGAAGCTGAAGAAAGTTACGATCGGAAGCAATGTGAAGAAGATTGAGAAAAATGCATTTGCAGGCTGCAGCAAACTGAAGACTGTCAATATGAAGAAAGCAACCGGCATTACTTCCATCGGAAGCAAAGCATTCAGCAAGATCGATGCAAAAGCAAAAGTGACCGTACCGGCCAAGAAGCTTTCCAAGTATAAGAGAATGCTGAAAAAAGCAGGTCTGCCAAAGAAAGCAACTGTAAAAAAATAAAAAAACGGAACATGTTTCCGGAACAGTAAAAGCTACTCTATAACAGAACCGTTCCAAAGAAACATCCGACAGCAAGAAAAAAGAGCGGGAGAGAACCCAAAAAGGTTTCCCTGCTCTTTTGCTGTATAAGATTAGATATGATGGTCTGAAACGCTCTGACCGGAATGAAAATTTGAGCAAAAGAAAAAAGAGCCGGGACATCGGTCGTTCTATCCCTGCTCTTTCATATCCATGTTTTTATTTTATGATCCTTATGCTCTTTCAACTTTATCAGAACGTAAGCATGAAGTACATACATACATTTTCTTTGTTCCACCGTTTACTTTAACGCGAACAGATTTAATGTTAGATTTCCACATTTTATTGGATCTTCTATGAGAATGACTCACGTTGTTACCGAAATGAGCTCCCTTATCACAAATAGCACATCTAGCCATGACTGCACCTCCTTGACATTATATTGCCTACAATAGGCTCACAACAATAAGTATTCTACCAGAAGCTGCATGATAATGCAAGTAAAAAATGCGAAAATTTAAAAAAACTGTAAAAAATGATTTTTCATGTTTTCTTTTTATATGAAACAGGTTATAATGAATAAATAATACAGCTATTAACATAGGAGGTATCATGATATGAAAGGAAGAATGGAAACAGAACTGGGTTCGATTTTGATCGACACGGATGTGATCGCTACCTATGCCGGAAGTGTTGCAGTAGAGTGTTTTGGAATTGTCGGTATGGCAACGGTGAGCATGAAAGACGGTCTGGTAAGACTTCTGAAGAAAGACAGTCTGAAAAATGGAATACAGGTTACCGTTGAGGATAATAAAATTTCACTTGATTTTCATGTGATCGTGGCTTATGGCGTCAGCATTTCTGCGGTTGCAGACAATCTGATCAACAATGTCAAATATAAAGTCGAAGAATTTACCGGTATGGAGATTCATGAGATCAATATTTATGTAGAAGGTGTCAGACCGATAGATTAAGGAGGAACTCGTTGTGGAAATAAATACAATAAATGCCACACTTTTTGCCAAAATGTTTTTGGCAGGAGCAAAAAACCTGGAGTCAAAGAAAGAATGGATCAATGAACTGAATGTTTTCCCGGTACCGGACGGTGATACCGGAACCAACATGACCATGACCATCATGGCTGCGGCCAAAGAAGTAGCGGCACTGGAAGATCCGACGATGGAAGTACTTGCAAAAGCGATTTCTTCCGGATCTCTTCGCGGAGCACGCGGTAACTCAGGTGTTATCCTCTCTCAGCTGTTCCGTGGATTTACAAAAGGAATCAAAAAGTATGAGGAGATTGATGTTGCGATTCTGGCAGCTGCTTTTCAGAAAGCAGTGGAGACTGCATACAAAGCAGTTATGAAGCCAAAGGAAGGCACGATCCTCACAGTGGCAAAGGGCGCAGCAGACAAAGCACTGGAGCTTGCAGAGAATGATATTTCGCTGGATGATTTCTTAAAACAGGTGATCGAAGAGGCAGATGCTGTCCTTGCAAAGACACCGGAGATGTTGCCGGTTCTGAAAGAAGCAGGCGTTGTAGACTCCGGCGGACAGGGACTTGTGCAGGTGTTAAAGGGGGCTTACGATGCATTTCTTGGAAAAGAGATCGATTATACGGTTGAACCGGCTGAAAGCACTAAAAAAGCTCCGGCACAGGAAAAGGAAGCACCGGCTCAGGCAGAGATTCGATTCGGTTACTGTACCGAATTTATCATCATGCTCGAGAAAGAGTATACACCGCAGACGGAGCAGGAGTTCAAAGGATTTCTGGAGTCCATCGGTGATTCCATCGTTGTTGTGTCAGATGAAGATGTTGTCAAGGTCCATGTACATACAAACGACCCTGGCAAAGCAATCTCCAGAGCACTCACTTACGGCTCACTGACCCGTATCAAAATCGACAATATGCGTGAGGAGCATCAGGAGAAACTGATCAAAGATGCGGCAAAAGTTGCAGAACAGCAGAAGTTCGAAGAAGAAGAGCGTAAAAAAATGGTGCCGCCGAAGCCGGTCGGATTTATTTCCGTTTCCATTGGTGAGGGTATCGGTGAAATCTTCCGCGAACTGGGCGTTGATTATCTGATCGAAGGCGGTCAGACCATGAATCCGAGTACCGAAGATATGCTGCGTGCGATCGAAGAAGTAAATGCGGAGACGATTTACATTCTTCCGAATAATAAAAACATTATTCTGGCAGCAAATCAGGCAAAACTTCTGACCAAAGACAAAGAAGTGATCGTGATTCCGACCAAAACCGTTCCGCAGGGAATCACAGCCGTTGTCACTTACAGTGCCGAGGCTTCTGTGGAAGAAAATACGGAGGCAATGTCTGAAGAGATCAAAAATGTAAAAACCGGACAGATCACTTATGCAGTGCGTGACACGCACATTGATGATAAGGAGATCCATGAGGGCGATATCATGGGAATCGGCGATCATGAAATCCTTGCGGTCGGAAAAGAGATTCAGGATGTTACACTGGAAACGATTGCCCTGATGGATGCCGATGATGCAGAACTGATCACGGTATATTACGGAGAGGATACAAAAGCCGAAGATGCAGAAAAACTGGAACAGGCACTGACGGAAAAATATCCTTCCTGTGATGTGGAAGTCTATGCCGGAGGTCAGCCGATCTATTATTATGTTGTTTCTGTGGAGTAATTATGAATACATTATCACCGCTTACAGAACTAAAAGGAATTGGTGAAAAGACAGAAAAACTGTTTGCAAAAGTGGGCGTAACGAATGTCGGGGAACTGCTTTCCTACTATCCGAGAACGTATGAAACGTACGGGGAAATACAGAAGCCGGATGCCGTAACAGACGGCATGACGGCTGCTCTGTATGGTCAGTTTCAGGGACCGCTGGCAGTGAAGCGTGTAAAAAACATGCAGATTGTATCCGGCGTATTCGAAAGTGATGCACAGAAAATACGCATCACCTGGTATAATATGCCTTATCTTCGCAGCACCGTAAGAGCCGGTGTGCCTTATGTGCTGTGGGGCAAAGCAGCAAAGAAAAACAGACAGTTGGTATTGGAGCAGCCAGCTGTTTTTTCTTTCGAGGAATATCACAGGATGCGGCAGCATTTAAAACCGGTGTATCCTCTGACGGAAGGACTCTCTGCAAAGACCATCGAGAAAGCAGTGCGGCAGGCACTTGAAAGTCTGCCCTTTTTCAAAGAGACACTGCCGCCTGCTATCCGCAGCAAGTATCATCTCGCAGAATATCATTTTACACTTGAACAGATTCATTTTCCGGAGAATCGGGAACAGATGCTTCTGGCGAGAAGAAGACTGGTATTTGATGAATTTTATCTGTTTATCCTTGCACTGCGGCAGCTGAAGCAGGTAAATGAACGAAATCCGCAGAGATTTCAGATACAGAAAATTCCTCTAACAGATCAGATCATTGCAAACTTATCTTTTTCACTTACCGGGGCACAAAAAAAGGTCTGGCAGGAGATCGAGCGTGATATGACAGGTGATTATCTGATGTCACGCCTGATACAGGGAGATGTAGGATCTGGAAAGACGATCCTTGCCTTTCTTGCCCTATTTCTTGCAGCGGGAAATGGCTGGCAGGGATGCCTGATGGTTCCGACCGAGGTGCTTGCAGTGCAGCATATGGAGGCTATCCAGAAGCAGATCTGCGAACAGAAACTGCCTTTTTATGCAGAACTGCTTACCGGTTCCATGACAGCGAAACAAAAACGGGAAGCCTGCGGCAGAATTGTCTCCGGAGAATCACGGATCATCATTGGGACGCATGCGGTCTTTCAGGAAAAGATCCAATATAAAAATCTGGCACTTGTGATTACCGATGAGCAGCACCGTTTCGGTGTGCGGCAAAGAGAGTCTCTGTCGGAAAAAGGAGATATGCCGCATGTGATGGTTATGAGTGCAACTCCGATCCCAAGGACACTGGCCGTGATCCTGTATGGAGATCTTGATATTTCGGTTGTGAATGAACTTCCGGCAAACCGTCTGCCGGTCAAAAACTGTGTGGTTGACACCTCTTACCGTCCGAAAGCATATCGTTTTATAGAGAAACAGGTAAAGATGGGGCATCAGGCGTATATCATCTGTCCGATGGTGGAGGAGAGCGAGCAGATCGAAGCAGAAGATGTGATTTCTTATACAGAAAAACTGAGAAGTACACTGCCACAGGATATTACGGTTTCGTATCTCCATGGCAAGATGAAACCGGCCAAGAAGAACGAGATCATGGAAGCTTTTGTGAAAAATGAAATCCAGGTTCTTGTTTCCACGACGGTGATCGAAGTTGGTGTGAATGTACCGAACGCCAGCGTTATGATGATCGAAAATGCGGAGCGTTTCGGTCTTGCACAGCTGCATCAGCTTCGCGGGCGTGTCGGAAGAGGAGATGCACAGTCTTACTGTATCCTGTGTTATGGGAAAGACGGAGAAAAGACAAAAAAGCGTCTGGAAATTTTGAACAAATCCAACGACGGTTTTTATATTGCGAACGAAGATCTGCGTCTGAGGGGACCGGGAGATCTCTTTGGAATTCGTCAGAGCGGAGAGCTTGCATTTCGCATCGGAGATGTTTTTCAGGATGCCGCGATCTTACAGGAAGCAAACGATGCAGCAAACGACACCCTGCAGGATCCATCCTATCCGGAAGGGAAAGATTACGCCATTTTAAGACAAAATCTCGAAAAATATATGTACAAGGATCTGTGCAATTTGAATTTATAGTTGATAATTTGTAAAAAATGGTATATGATTAAGCCGATTGCTTAAGAAGCATTAAAAACAAGAGAGTTTAGAATGTTTTTTTATGAGGAGGAAACTATTATGGCAAACCGTAGACAGGCAAAGAAAAATGCAGCAGCTGCTGTAAACAAAGAAGCAGCAAAGAAAGAAGTAAAGACAACTGTTGCTGAAGAAACAGCAGAAAAAGTTACAGCAGTAGAAAAAGTTGCAGAAAAAGCAGCAGAAGTAAAAGAAGCTGTAAAAGAAAAAGTTGCAGAAGTAAAAGAGACAACAAAAGCTGCAAAGGCTGCCAAAGCTGAAACAGCTGAAAAAGCAGAACCGAAGAAAACTCCGGGAAGAAAAGCAGCAGTAAAAGAAGAGTTCGTTCTGGAATTTGCCGGCAAGCAGATCACACAGGAAGAAATCAAGAAAAAAGTAAAAGAAAACTGGACAAAAGTTCAGAAAAATAAAATCAAAGATATCAAGACGATCAAAGTATTCCTGCAGCCGGAAAATAGCTGTGCATACTATACGATCAATGACGAAGGAAACGACAGCTACAAAATCGAGCTTTAAGATCAAATTGTCATAAGATGCTATACTTTGAAACACTTTCCAGTTTAAAACCGGATGAAATCCACATACTAGGATCGCAATAGAAAATTGCACATCTGAAAAAGAAAAGGAAAACAAAACATTTCAAAGGAGGCATGTAATTATGGCAAATCGTTCATCTAATGTGGCGGCAGTACCGGAAGCAAAAGGTGCTCTTGACAGGTTCAAAATGGAAGTGGCAAGCGAACTTGGCGTTCCTCTGACGGATGGTTACAATGGTAACCTGACATCAAAACAGAACGGATCTGTAGGTGGCTATATGGTCAAAAAAATGATCGAAGCACAGGAGCGACAGATGTCCGGAGGAGCCGGAAGCGGCATGAACGGAAACGGCACTGCACAGTACTGATCGGGAACTTCTGAAGTTTTGGATTGAAAAATGATAAAAGCGGGTGAGAGAAAACTTCTCTTGCCTGCTTTTTTTAAAATTAAGAATATGGTGACAAAATACTTTCTTTTTTGCAGGAGTCTGTGCTATAATGACCATAGTCTGCGAAAATACAGTCAGCAGAACTCTATAATGATCTGAGGTAGATAGAGAATGAACATAGGATTAATTGCACACAATGCAAAGAAAAATCTGATCGAGGATTTTTGCGTTGCCTACAAACGTATCCTGGAAAAACATGAGTTGTATGCGACCGGGATCACAGGAAGGCGTATAGAGGAGGCAACGAACCTTCATGTCCACAAATTCCTGGCAGGAAGCGTGGGCGGAGATAAACAGTTTGTAGAAATGATCGAACGAAACGGATTGGATATGGTGATTTTTTTCTACAGTCCATTATTTACCAATTCGAGAGAGCCGAATATTGAAATGATTTCAAAAGCATGTGATATTTATAATATACCGATTGCTACCAATATCGCAACAGCAGAATCTCTGGTCATCGGTCTGCAAAAAGGTGATCTGGAGTGGAGGGAAAATATATGACGATCACAGACGTTGGGAATCTTTTCATGTTTGCCGGAGGCCTTGGTATGTTCCTTTACGGTATGCACAGTATGTCCGGAGGCATTCAGAAAACAGCCGGCAATAAAATGAAAGAGCTGCTCGGGATTCTGACGAGCAATCACTTTATGGCAGTTGTGGTCGGGGCACTTGTCACGGCGATCATCCAGAGCAGCGGTGCCACAACGGTTATGGTGGTCGGATTTGTCAATGCGGGCATCATGACACTGACACAGGCCGTTGGCGTCATTATGGGAGCAAACATTGGTACCTGTATTACGGCGTGGATCGTATCACTTGGACAGCTGGGAGATGCTTTCAAGGCATTTTCCCCTTCTCTGTATGCACCACTTCTGGTCGGGATCGGAGCCTTTCTGATCATGTTCAGCAAAAAGGCGAAAAAGCAGACGGTCGGTGAGATCCTGGTAGGACTTGGCCTTTTGTTTATCGGTCTGGATTTTATGGGAGATGCTGCTGGAGATTACCTGCATCTTCCAATCTTTACCAGGGCATTTGAGCTCTTTGGCAGCAATCCGATCCTTGGTATCCTGATCGGTGTGATCGTTACGGCGATCATGCAGAGTTCATCGGCTGCAGTTGGTGTGCTTCAGACACTTGCAGCGGCAGGTGGTGTTGTGACTGCAAGTTCTGCCATGTATATCAGCCTTGGGTCGAACATCGGTTCCTGCTGTACGGCACTTTTGTCCAGCCTTGGCGAGTCACGCAATGCAAAAAGATCAGCTGTGATCCATCTCACGTTCAATGTACTCGGTGCACTAGTCTGGGGCAGCGGATTGTTTGTCCTGTTTCAGTTCCGCCCGGCTTTCGGGACAATGGGGATCGACAGTGTCGGTATCTCGGTATTCCATACGATCTTTAACCTTGTCTGTACGGTTCTTATGACACCGCTGAGGGGGAAACTGGTTGCATTATCCGGTCTTCTGGTCAAAGGCGGCGATGAACAGGAACAGGCAGAGCAGAGTGACGATGCGATCACACTGCGTCATCTGGATGACCGTATCCTGGAGACACCGTCTTTTGCCGTTGAGAATGCGATTCTGGAAGTTGTACACATGGGGCACATTGCAAACGAAAATATGGAACGTGCCTTTGAAGCCGTTATGAATTATGACAAAGAAAAAATCGAGCAGGTTTACCGTACGGAAAAAGTCATCAATAAGATGGAAAAACTGATCACAGAGTACCTGGTTAAGATCAGCAATCTTTCTTTGAATGAAGACCAGCACATGGTTGTCAACGATCTGTTTTATTCGGTCAGTGACATCGAGCGTGTCGGCGATCATGTGGAAAACATTGTGGAGCTGATGGATGTCAAAGAGGATGGCGAACCGATCACTTTTTCCGAAGAAGGCAGATGTGATCTGGCAGAGATCATGGATCTGGTTGAAAAATCTTTTGTATTTTCCATATCGGCCAGAGAAAAGGTCAGTATGGATGATGCAAATAAAGTTGTAAAATATGAGGATATGGTCGATAATCTGGAAGAAGAGCTGAGGGAGAAGCATATTGAACGCCTTTCCAGACAGTTGTGCAATCCGACAAGCGGAGTGGCATTTCTGGATATTATCAGCAATCTGGAGCGTATCTCTGACCATGCCTACAATCTGGCAGGCTATGTGATGTCAGAACAATAAAAAGGAATATAAAGGAGCAGTCATGGGAAAATGGATCTATTACGTGGAAGACGATACAAGTATAAGGGAGTTGGTGCTGTACGCACTGAAAACCGCAGAATTTCAGGTGATGGGATTTGAAAATGCTGCTTCTTTTTATAAAAGAATGAAAGAACAGCAGCCGGATCTGATCCTGCTGGATATTATGCTTCCGGATGAGGATGGAGTCAGCATTCTGAAAAAACTGAAAAGCAGACCGGATACGGAGAATATCCCGGTCATTATGATGACGGCAAAATCTTCGGAATACGATAAAGTCCTGGGTCTGGATTCCGGTGCGGATGATTATATCACAAAACCGTTTGGAGTTATGGAACTGATCTCCAGAGTAAAGGCGGTGATCCGCAGAAGTGATCGGAGCAAAGGAAGTGCGGGAGAAGTCTTAAAGATCGGAGAGCTGGTTCTGGATGAACAGAAGCATGAGGTTTACGCCCGCGGACAGGCGGTCAGTCTTACGTTCAAAGAGTTTGAACTTTTGTCTTATCTTATGAAAAACCGAGGGCTGGTGCTCTCTCGTGATAAGATTCTTAACACCATATGGAATTATGAGTATGAGGGAGAGAGCCGCACCGTAGACGTACATATTGGTTCCCTGCGACAGAAACTTGGGACATGCGGAGATTTTATAAAGACAATACGCGGAATCGGTTATAAAATAGAGGATTAAGCGATGAAACAACGGATCTATCGAAACTATTTCTGGGTTGCACTTACAACGATACTCATTGTATCGTTTGTTTTTATATTTTCTTATAATCGAACGATTCATGATCAGAAAGAGGAAGGGATGCGGGAAGAGGCAGAATTCATTTCTGCACTTCTGGAAAAGCAAGGAGATGCAGATGTCGCTTTTCAGGCGGCAGCTGGAAAGACAGATTTTCGCATCACCCTGATCGCTGAAAATGGTATGGTGTTGTATGACAATAAAGTCAAAGATGTATCGGGTATGGAAAATCATGCAAAACGGCCGGAAATCTTAAAAGCCAGTAAGAACGGTGAAGGTTCCAGCAGCCGTATTTCCAGTACGATCCAGTCGGAGACTTATTATTATGCACGAAAACTTTCCGACGGCAGATATCTGCGTCTTTCAAGTAAGGGACTGAGTATCTGGAGCGGGTTTGTACAGGTACTTCCGGCACTTACCGGAATCGCACTGTTTGTCATATTTATCACATTTCTGATCGCCCATTTCCTTACCAGAAATATCGTAGAAGCGATCAACGGCATTGATCTGGAAAATCCGATGGAGCATCTTGTATTTCCGGAGCTTGGCGTTTTGCAGAAACGGCTTGGTTTTCAGAATCGAAAAATCCAGACGCAGATGCAAAATATGAAAGAACAGGAGTATAAATTAACTGCAATTACGGAAAATATGAATGAAGGGCTCATTATGCTGGATGCAGACCGCAAGATTCAGTATATGAACCAGAGCTGCCAGGATCTGTTTGAAGTATCCGGAAGCAAATTTATCGGGCAGACTATTTCCGGATTCTGTGACAGCATTCCGATGCAGGAGGTAGTAGAATCTGCACTGAAAGGAAATGTTCATACTGCCATGCAGGAACTGGATCATAAAAAAGTTCAGTATTTTGGAAATCCAATCCTGGAAAATCAAAAAATTCAGGGAATTATCATTCTGGTCCTGGATATTACTGAACGGGAGCGGACAGAGCGGATGCGAAAAGAATTTTCGGCAAATGTTTCACATGAACTGAAGACACCGCTGACTTCCATCTCTGGTTTTGCCGAGCTGATGGAGAATCATCTGGTTGCACCGGAAGATGTGCCGGAGTTTGCCGCCAAAATACACAGGGAATCCGAGAGACTGCTGACGCTTGTAAATGATATTATCAAAGTCAGTCAGCTGGATGACAAGGAAGTATATTATGGAAAAGAGAATATAGATCTGCTGTCTTTTGCAAAAGAGGTCTGTGACCGCCTGGAACCGATGGCACAGAGCCGGAACGTTACGGTTGAACTTTCCGGAGATGCTGTTTTGTATCTCGCGTCCAGGCAGCTGATGAATGATCTGTTTTATAATCTGATCGAAAATGGAATCAAATACAACAAGCCAAACGGAAAACTGTGGGTTACGGTCAGCGAAAAGAAAGGACATCCGTGTATCAGTGTGAAGGATACCGGGATCGGTGTGCCGATGAAATATCAGAGCCGGATTTTTGAACGGTTTTTCCGTGTGGATAAAAGTCATTCAAAACAGACGGGCGGAACAGGTCTTGGACTGTCCATTGTCAAACATGTGGTGGAATATTATGGCGGTTACATTGAAATCCACAGCAAAATGGAAGAAGGAACAGAAATCGTTGTACATCTGTAAATGAATGAAAGGATATTCAAAGGTAAATATGAAGAAAAGAATCAGTATCATCATGTTGCTTACAATCTCCGTGTTGATGACAGGATGTGAAGAGCTGCATAAAAAGCCGCTTGCTTATATTGAAACAAATGCAGATGACCGACAGAGTGAAACGTCTGAAACAGAAACAAAAAAGAAAAAAGAGACAGAGCCGGAAACGGAAGCCGTGGAAGTGGTCGAGCAGGGCAGCTTGGAAACAGAACGTCCGGAAACGGAGACAGAATCTGAAACGGAAGAGGATAAAACAGAGGATGCCACTTCGGAAGGAGAACTTCCTGTTCTGGAAAAAACAGACAAGACTTCAGAAGAAATTGAGATGGAAAATATTCTCCAGAATCCGGAACTTCCGACCGGGTGTGAATCTGTGGCACTGACAATGGTTCTCAAATATCTCGGATTTGATTTGGAGAAAACAACCATAGCAGATGATTATCTTGTTTTTGCAGACCGGAATTTTGCGATGGGTTATATCGGAAATCCACATACGGAAGACGGGGCCGGTATTTTTGCACCGGGACTTGTCAAGACTGCAAATAATTTCCTGGAAGCACAGGGAAGTGAAAAAAGAGGCTTTGATATTTCAGATACTGACTTTGAAGATCTTTATAATTATGTGGCGGCAGGGATACCGATCATAATCTGGAATACCATGTATCTGGAGAAACCGGTTCCGACGGATGAAGTATGCGAGTTTGAGGGAAAAACCTACCGCTGGTTCCGCAACGAACACTGTATGGTGATGTGTGGTTTTGATAAAGAAAACGGTACGGTTCTGATTCAGGATCCGCTGGACGGACTGGTAGAACGCGATGCAGAAACATTTGCAAAATATTACGAGGAACTCGGAAAAAATGCAATGATCATTCACTAAGGGATTGCATACTCTTACTTTTTTTGGTATGCTTATTCCAAGGAGGATGTGGCTTATGGGAGAAAAGTATGAGTATTTGAAAAAAGTATTAGATGACAGCCATTATACCGTGGCATTGTGTGGTTCCGGCATTCTCGCAGAGACGGGATGCAGGACTTTCCAAAACCAGGATTACGCTTATGAGATTGAGCAGAAGTACGGAAGATCACCGGAAGATATTTTCGCAAGTGCCTATTACATGACAAGACCGGATTCCTTTTTTGAATTTTACAGGGCAGAAGTTCTTGAAAAGGACTGGAAGCCTTCCGAATCCTGTTATGCACTGAAAAAACTGGAAGATGCAGGAAAGATCCAGTGTATTTTAAGCGATAATATTTTTGATTTGGAGAAACGTGCAGGATGCAGCAATGTGCTCAGTTTGCGGGGGAGCATCTATCAGAACCGCTGTCCGAAATGCGGACAGGAATATCCGATGGAATATATCCGGGATTCCAAAAAGACACCGCGATGCCGGAACTGTAATAATGTGGTACGTCCCGGTGTGACTCTTTACGGAGAACAGCTGGACAGCCATCTGACATCACTGGCAGCGACAGAAGTCGAAAAAGCAGAAGTGCTTCTTTTGCTCGGAACAAAATTATCTTCGGATGTGTACTCAAATTATGTCAAATTTTTTGAAGGTGAGCAGATCGTTGTGATTCATGAAAAGGAGCACTACACGGACTGCAAAGCAGATATAGTGATCTACGATCAGCCGGGAAAGGTACTTTCCAATCTAGGATATGATTTTTGAGCCGGCAAATGCCAAAAGCAGTCCGTCCAAACCGGATGTGCGGCACAGAAAAACAAAAGAAACGACATTTGCCGGGAGACGGCAATGTCAGAAAAGCGGAGATAAAAGTAAACTATGAATGTATTGTTTTCTTTGACACCAAAAAGTGAAGTGGCGTATCTGTATGATGATTACTCTCTTCGTCAGGCACTTGAAAAAATGGAACACTACCGTTACAGTGCAGTACCTGTGATCGACCGCAATGGCTGTTATGTGGGAACGCTGACGGAAGGAGATCTGCTCTGGTATATCAAAGACCATAAGATTGTGGATCTTCATATGACAGAAGAGATTCCCCTTTCGCAGGTGGAACGCAGATGGTACAATGAACCGGTCAATATCGACTGTGAGATCGAAGATCTGATCTTAACTTCCATGAATCAGAACTTTGTCCCGGTGATCGACGATAAAAAGATCTTTATCGGTATCATCCGCAGAAAGGATATCATAGAGTACTGTTATAACTGCTATAAAAATGTAGCAGGAAACGAAAAAAGCTAAAATATTATGGGAGTAAAAGGATTTATCGTTATATTTTAGTGACACTTTACATTGACAAAGTAAATATTTGTTGGTAAAATACAATAAGCCTCAAGAGAACAGAGGCAGTTTTGAAAGAAGGCAGGAAATCCCAATGAAGAAAAGAGTATTATCCTTATTGGTTGACAATACCTCCGGTGTACTGAGTCGAGTAGCAGGGCTGTTCAGCCGCCGTGGTTACAATATCGACAGTCTGACCGTTGGCGAGACAGCGGATCCAAGATACTCACGTATGACTGTTGTCGTAAACGGCGATCAGCAGATTTTGGATCAGATCACAAAGCAGCTGGCAAAGCTGGTTGATGTTGTTGATATCAAACAGCTGGCAGAAGGCGAAAGCGTGACAAGAGAACTGGTGCTTGTAAAAGTAAGAGTTGGCCGTGAAAACAGACAGGATGTAATGTCCATTGCAAATATTTTCCGTGCCAAAATTATTGACGTGGGAGTTGATTCTCTGATCATTGAACTTACCGGTACAGAGTCCAAGATTGAAGCATTTTTCAAACTTCTTGGCGATTACGAGATATTAGAGCTGGCAAGGACAGGCATGACAGGTTTATCAAGAGGAGCGGAGGATGTCCGTTACCTGTAAAGAAGAAAGCTAGAGGCATTAATTATACCTTTAACAAATATATACATAATGGAGGAACATAAAATGGAACCAAGAATTTTTTATCAGGAAGATTGTAACCTTTCCGCACTGGAAGGACACAAGATTGCAATTATTGGTTACGGCAGCCAGGGACATGCACATGCACTGAATCTGAAAGATTCTGGATGTGATGTTATTGTTGGTCTGTATGAAGGCAGCAAGTCCTGGGCAAAAGCAGAAGCTCAGGGATTAAAAGTATATACAGCAGCAGAAGCTGCAAAACAGGCAGACATCATTATGATTCTGATCAACGATGAGCTGCAGGCAGATATGTACAAAAAAGACATTGAACCAAACCTGAATGAAGGCGATATGCTGATGTTCGCACATGGTTTCAACATTCATTTCGGATGCATCAAACCGCCGGCATATGTTGATGTAACTATGATCGCTCCAAAAGCTCCTGGACATACTGTAAGAAGCGAGTACCAGGCAGGAAAAGGAACACCATGTCTGATCGCTGTAGAGCAGGATTACACCGGAAAAGCATGGGACAAAGCACTGGCTTATGGTCTTGGAATCGGTGGAGCAAGAGCAGGTCTGCTGGAGACAACTTACCGTACAGAAACAGAGACAGACCTCTTTGGTGAGCAGGCAGTTCTCTGCGGTGGTGTATGTGCACTGATGCAGGCAGGATTCGAGACACTGTGTGAAGCTGGATATGATCCGAGAAATGCATACTTCGAATGTATCCATGAGATGAAACTGATCGTAGACCTGATCTACCAGAGTGGTTTTGCAGGAATGAGATATTCTATCTCCAACACAGCTGAGTATGGCGATTATATCACAGGTCCTAAGATCGTAACAGAAGACACAAAGAAAGCTATGAAACAGGTTCTGAAAGACATCCAGGATGGTACTTTCGCAAAAGAATTCCTTCTGGATATGTCACAGGCAGGACGTCAGGTACACTTCAAAGCGATGAGAAAACTGGCTTCCGAGCATCCTTCAGAAAAAGTCGGTGCAGAGATCAGAAAACTGTACAGCTGGAATGGCGAAGACAAACTGATCAACAACTAATCGTTTATCGTCTTATAGTTAGAAATGATTTAAGGTTTCAATTTATATTTGGCAAGATAAAAGCAGATTCCGTTCTGGAGTCTGCTTTTTCCCGTTTTCAGGTGATGTCCATGTTTTGTGTGTCCCACATCTTTTCCCGGCGTCATCCTGATATTGCGTTACTGCTATGATGCGGCGGCTTGCACTGCATTGCCGGACAGGGTAGAATAAGAACAGATTATCCGGAAAAACTAAGGAAAAGGAGAAGGCGCATGAATAAGAAATTGGGGTATCAGATTTTGGAATTGTGCGGTATTTTGCTTGGAAATGCGATCCTGGCATTTGGAATTGCAGCTTTTGTATTGCCGCACGGCATGATCACCGGAGGAGCGACTGGTCTTGGACTTGTTACGAGCAGAGTATTCGGGGTGGATCTCTCGGTGGCAGTAGCTGTTTATAACATTATTTTGTTTGCGGTCGGGGCGTTTGTACTCGGCAAAAAATTTGCACTGACGACCATCGTGAGTACTATTGTGTATCCAATGTTCCTTTCTTTTTTTACACAACAGCAGTGGATCGCAACGATGACAAATGACATTTTGCTTTCAGCTATCTATGCCGGCATTATGGTCGGTCTTGGTGTCGGTATCGTCATCCGGTTCGGAGCATCGACCGGAGGGCTGGATATCCCGCCGCTGATCCTGAATAAAAAATTGGGGATTCCGGTGGCGGTTTCTATGTATCTTTTCGATTTCACAGTGCTTCTGTTACAGGTTATTATATCGACAAAAGAACAGGTTCTGTATGGAATCCTGATCGTAATCTTAAGTTCCATTGTACTCGGATATGTCTCTTTGGCAGGACAGAAAAAAGTACAGGTTATGATCATATCTAGGCATTATCAGGAAATTCGCGATATGCTTCTTCAGAAACTGGATCTTGGTGCCACAATGTATCATATTGAGACTGGCTACCTGCAAAAAGATGAGATGGCAGTCTGTTGTGTGATCTCATCCAGAAAGCTGCATACTGTGACCGATATGGTGCAGGAAGTCGATAAAAAAGCATTTCTTTCCGTAACGCAGATCAATGAAGTGCGTGGAAGAGGCTTTACACTGGATCGAAAATATATATCAGATGGGAGATGACTCCCGCCTCTGCAGGCGGCGAGCAACAAGCTTGTATCAGTGGCGGGATTCAATCTCCCATCTGATATAGCCTCCGGCGAATTGCAGAGGCATTCTTGAAAGGAAAGGGAAAAAACCTTGACAAGTCTGGTCGAAAATGGTAATATTTATTCATTGATAGGAAAAGTGTTGATGAGGAATAGTACATTTTGACCAGAATACAGAAAGCTGTCGGGTGATGCGAGACAGTGGAAGGAAAGAATGGAACTGACCTTGGAGCAGCTGCCTGAAATCAAAGGAGAGTAGGAGCAGACGGAAGTCCACCGTTACAGGGACAGGATATAAGATGCAAATCCGTATCCGGTGAGAGTATGAATGAATTCATAAAATAGAGTGGTACCGCGGAAGACTTGACCTTTCGTCTCTATGATAGCAGATATGTTATAGTGAGACGTAAGGTTTTTTTATGTTCTTCAAACGATGCCTGCCGGATAAATCAAAGACAAAAAGAAAAGGAGATCTGTTAAAATGATGAAAAATGTAAGTAAATATCAGAGACAGTATTTTATGCCGCCAGTAGAATGCAATGACTGGGTGAAAAAGACTTATGTAGATAAGGCACCAATCTGGTGCAGCGTCGATCTGCGTGATGGAAACCAGGCACTGATCGTACCGATGAGTCTGGAACAGAAGGTAGAATTCTTTAAACTGCTTGTAAAGATTGGTTTTAAAGAAATCGAAGTCGGTTTCCCGGCCGCTTCCGAGACAGAGTATAATTTCCTGAGAACACTGATCGATCAGAACCTGATTCCGGATGATGTGACCATTCAGGTACTGACACAGGCAAGAGAGCATATTATCCGCAAGACTTTTGAAGCAGTGAAAGGTGCTCCGAGAGCGATTGTACATGTATACAATTCTACCTCTGTGGCACAGAGAGAACAGGTATTTAAAAAATCCAAAGAAGAGATCCTGAAGATTGCCGTAGACGGTGCAAAACTTCTGAAAAAGCTGGCTGATGAGACAGAAGGAAATTTTGCATTTGAGTACAGTCCGGAGAGCTTTACCGGAACAGAACCGGAATATGCACTGGAAGTATGTAACGCAGTTCTGGATGTATGGCAGCCGACCGCAGATAACAAATGCATCATCAACCTGCCAAGTACCGTACAGAATGCAATGCCGCACGTTTACGCAAGCCAGATTGAATATATGAGCAAAAACATGAAATATCGTGAGAATGTGCTGATCTCTCTGCATCCGCATAATGACCGTGGATGTGGTATCAGTGATGCAGAAATGGGACTTCTGGCAGGTGCTGATCGTATTGAAGGCACTCTGTTCGGAAATGGCGAGCGTACCGGAAATGTGGATATTGTGACGCTGGCACTGAATATGTATTCTCAGGGTGTAGATCCGCAGCTTGACTTCAGTGATATGCCGGCAATTTCTGCAGCATATGAAGAATATACAGGCATGCATATTGATATGAGAAGTCCGTACGGCGGAAGCCTTGTATTTGCAGCATTCTCTGGTTCCCATCAGGATGCAATCGCAAAAGGTATGCATTACCGTGAGGAGCATGACTGCCCGACCTGGACCGTTCCGTATCTGCCGATTGATCCGACCGATATTGGAAGAAGATATGAGGCAGACGTGATCCGTATCAACAGCCAGTCCGGAAAAGGCGGCGTAGGCTATATTCTGGAGCAGAACTTTGGACTGAACCTTCCGGCAAAAATGCGTGAGGCAATGGGATATGCTGCAAAAGACAGCTCAGACCATCAGCACAAAGAATTGCAGCCTCAGGAAATTTTCAATCTGTTTAAAGAAAAATTTGAAGATATCACAACGCCGTTCAATATCAGCGAAGTACACTTCAAACAGCATAATGGCATTATTGCAGAGGTGACTGTAGAATGTGAAGGCAAGAGCGTGGTTGCGATCGCAGCCGGAAATGGCCGTCTGAATGCAGTAAGCAACGCACTGAAGAATCAGTTCCGTCTGGAATATGATCTGACAACTTATCAGGAGCATGCACTGGAACAGAGTTCCAGCTCCAAAGCGATCGCCTATGTTGGTATCCGCAGCAAAGACGGAGAACATTACTGGGGTGCCGGCGTGGATCAGGATATCATCCGTGCTTCCATCAATGCACTGCTGACTGCAATCAACAACATGGTAAATGTAAAATGAGATTTGTCACAGAGCATTTCTGTGACAAAGATATGGCAAGGCCTGTAATCTATATGGATTGCAGGTCTTGTTTGTGATTTGACTGGAATTTTCTATAAAATGCTTGACATTCAAGCAGCTTTATACCTTACAATCCCACTATAAAGTACTTGCCTGATGCAAAGTACAAAGAGAGGAGAGGTTTTATGAGCAATATCAAAGAAGCAGAAGAACAGACCGGTATCAGTCGTGCAAATATCCGGTACTACGAAAAGATGGGCCTGCTGCAGCCAAAGCGAAATGAGAAGAATGGATATCGTGAATATAGGCCGGAAGATATAAAGCGGATTCTTCAGATTAAGATTTTACGGAAACTGGATGTTCCGATTGAGGAGATTAAAGATACCTTTGATCGTCCTGAAATGCTTGGTAAGGTGATCCAAAAGCAGAAGGAAAGATTGGAAAAGCAGAGAGCGGAGCTGACGGATGCGATTGATTTCTGCGAAGAGATTAAAGAGGAAAATCTCGGAGAGTTTGATCCACAGTACTATTTGAAGAAAATGGATGAAAAGGAAAAGAAAGGTGCCGTTTTTGCGGATTTGCTGAATGATTTCAAAAAAGTATCGAAAGCAGAAGCAGAGGCACGCTTCTCTTTCAGGCCGGATACCATGTGCATGAATCCGGAAGAATTTGAAGAAGCATTATTGCAGTATGCCTCTGAAAAAGGAATGAAGATTGTGATAACAAAAAAAGGAATGTATCCGGAATTTACGTTGGACGGAATTCCCTATACTGCTTACCGGCACTTTTCACGTTTTGGTGCGATGATAGAATGTGAGACAACAAATGCAAAAACAGCAGGACATGAAATGTCGCCGAAGCGTTATCACATGTTTAAATGGCTGCATCGGATGGAACTGCCGACGTTTCTTCTGATCTTGATACTGGTATTATTTGTACGCAGCGTTGAGGGATTCGTTTTGGCAATGATTTTTTATGCTATCTGTGGAATTGTGGCATGTTCCAGATATTTTGATTATACGAGAAATTTCTGAGAATAACCCGACAGGATTCATTTTTGAATATCTAATTTGCCAGGCACTGTCTGGCAAATTGAGTCAGTCACACGGACACGGTAATATAAAACTTAGAATATTTTTTCATAATTATAAAATTGACAAAAAATATAACTCCCTATTATAATGGAGACATCTATCGTGCATTGCAATTTAAAACGGGTAATGTTATACTGAAAACGATAAATTTTCACAGGAGGATTTTGGAGCAATGGGTATTAAAGTAAGCGAATTTGGAAAAACTTCAAAAGGTAAGATTGCACATATCTATACACTGGTAAATGGAAAAGGTATGGCACTGGAAGTGACCGATTATGGTGCAACCATGGTGTCAATCCTTGCTCCGGATGCAAAGGGCAGAAGCAAAGATGTACTGCTTGGATATGATGATGTGCAGGATTATGAGCAGGGAACCTGCTATTTTGGTGCAATCATCGGAAGAAACGGAAACCGGACAAAAGATGCACAGGTCGTGATTGACGGACATGTGTATCAGATGGAGAAAAACGAAGGCGAAAACAATCTTCACAGCGGAAGTGAAGGTTACAGCAATATCATCTGGGATGCGTCCGTAGACGAGGATGGCAACAGTGTAAGTTTCCATCATGTCGGTGCAGACGGTGAACAGGGACTGCCGGGTACGTTTGATATCACCGTTACTTATACACTGACCATGGAAAACGAAGTAAAGATTCACTACGAAGGAACTTCTGATAAAGATACGATTGCCAATATGACTAATCACGGATATTACAATCTGGCAGGACATGCAGCAGGAAAGATCGAAGATCACATTTTATGGCTGGATGCAGATGCATTCACACCGGTAGGACAGGGCATGATCCCAACTGGAGAGATCCTTCCGGTAGAGGGAACACCGATGGATTTTCGTGCTGCAAAAAGCATCGGAGCAGATATTGAGGCAGATTATGAGCAGCTGAAGATTGCCGGCGGATATGACCACAACTATGTACTGAACAACAGCAACGGAACACTCCGTAAGATTGCGGAAGTAACCGAACCGGAAAGCGGAAGACGTATGGAAGTCTTTTCCGATGCAGTTGGCGTTCAGTTCTATGCAGGTAATTTTGTTGAGAGTATTCCAAAGGGAAAAGAAGGTGTCGTTTATCAGAAACGCTCCGGTCTCTGCCTTGAGACACAAGGATTCCCGGATGCAACACATCACGAGACGTTTCCGTCTACCGTACTGCGTGCCGGTGCAAAATACGAAACGACAACCATTTACTATTTTTCAGCAGTAAAATAAAAAATCAGGTATTTTATACAAGGACAGGAATATATTTAAAAAACAGGTAATGGTTCTGAAAAGTAAAAGGAGTGTCCGCAGGTGAAAAGGATTGCAAAAAGACAGTTTTTCTTACTTGGATGTGCATCATTGGCTGCAATGCTCCTGTCCTTGTATGATCGTTATGGGATTGTTTTGACAAGCAGTCGGAGTTTTCTGGCAGAACAGAGTCAGCTTCAGGAACAGGTGCTGAGAGAAAACCAGGAAAAAGGCGGAAACCGCAGCACAGGGCAGAGCGGAAAAGAAAGCAAAACAATGGCGGAAAACAAAGCGGGAGCGGAGACAGAAACTGCAGAAAAGGATGAAAGAATGGCATCAGATGCAAATCCGGACATCCGTGTCCTGCTGTGCAGTGACAATTATGCGAGTGAATATCATGACCGGATCACGATTACGGCAGATGTGCCGTTTCGGGTGAGCGGACAGGGCACAGAACGGCACTGCCAGGCCGGTGAGCAGGTTGAGCTCACGATGCAAAGCAATGAATTTTTGCAGGGCGATCTGGTCTTTACACTGGAAGAAGACGGCGTATTTCAGCTTCCGTATCTGAAACGTGCCGCAGAGTGTCCCTCTTACGAAGGGAGTCTTCATGTGGAGAAAAGAGAGGAAGGTCTGATCCTGATCAATACGCTTCCGCTGGAAACTTATCTGTGCTATGTGGTTCCAAGTGAAATGCCCTCTTCCTATCCGATCGAGGCGTTAAAAGCCCAGGCAGTCTGTGCCAGATGTTATGCAATGCTTCAGATGGAGAACAGTCGCTGCGAGGAATTTGGTGCAGATCTGGATGACAGCGTTTCTTATCAGGTGTATAATAATATTGGAAAGACGGATGCTGCCGTGCAGGCAGTGCAGCAGACTGCCGGGATGGTGATAAAAGAAGACGGGCAGATTGAAAATACGCTGTATTATTCAACGTCCTGCGGACTTCGCATGGAGGAGGAAGCTTCCAACGAGGCCGTTTTCTGTGCAGCGATGTCCGGCAGCAGAGCATCCGATGCGGAGCGTGAAGAATCCTGGTATCGCTGGAATACACTTTTTTCGACAGAGGAACTAAATGCCGCTGCCGAAACGTTTTATCCGGGACAGATCGGGCAGATTTTAAGCTTAAACGTTTTGAAGCGACTTGAAAATGGAAGGGCAGAAGTGCTGCAGGTCACAGGGACACTTGGGACGGTAGCAATCGAAGGAGAGTATGCGATCCGCCAGTTTCTGCGGCCCGGTGATCAGGCTGTGATCTTACAGGATGGAAGCACGGCACCAAGTCTTGGACTTCTTCCGAGTGCGTTCTTTTATATTACCCCACAGTATCAGGGTGGCGTGCTGTCCGGTTTTCTGCTGAATGGAGGGGGATATGGGCACGGGGACGGCATGAGTCAGAATGGTGCAAAACACCTGGCGGAAGAGGGATGGAGCTGTCAGGAAATTTTGAAGTATTACTATGGAGACGGAGTGGAGATCATATGCGATACGTGATACAGCTGGTTTGCTGGCTGCTGAGATTTATGGATAAAAGTTCAGAGGACAGAGTGGATGCCTATTCGGCACAGTCTGCTTTTTTTATCATTATGGGATTTATTCCCTTTGTGATGTTGCTGCTTATTTTGCTCCAGTACACGCCGATGACAAAAGAAGACGTTATGACCTTGTTGAAGGTGATCTTTCCGGAAGGTTTCCATGCGTACCTGGAAACGTTAGTCGGATCTGTGTATACAAAATCCACCGCATTGCTCTCTGGAACGGTGATCACAGCAGTCTGGGCGTGTAGCAAGGCCATGATGTCTGTATCCAAAGGACTGAATAAGATTTATGACACAAAGATCCGGAAAAATTATTTTCTGGCAAGATTCCGGGCAGCTCTTTATATTATTTTGCTGCTGATATCGCTGATTCTGGCGATGGGGCTGTTTGTGTTCGGCAATCTGCTGCATGATTATCTTCTGCATTATCTGCCGTGGCTGCGAGCCGTATCCTGGCTGATCATCAGTGCCCGGACGATTGGAACGATCCTTTTGCTGTGCATGATCTTCTGTGCGATGTATGCGTGGCTTCCGTATAAGAGACAGGATTTCTTTTCTCAGCTTCCGGGAGCAGTGGCCACTTCTTTTGCCTGGTCGGTGTTTTCCTATGGCTTTTCGGTCTATATCGAATATTCCAAAGGGATGTCGGCAATCTATGGAAGTCTGACAACGGTCGTGATGGTCATGCTGTGGCTCTATTTCTGTATGTGGCTGCTGTTTATGGGGGCAGAGATCAACTGCTATCTGGAGCAGCCAGAAAAGTTTTCAAAAGATGCGATCGAAAAAGGGTTGTAATTTTAAAAATTGATGTTATAATGATTTTGATTGAAATGCGAAAGGCTTTGAAAGTGCAAAGTAGTTTCCTGTTTTCCGACAGAGAGGGAGGATCATCGGCTGAAAATCTTCCACGGTACAGACAGAGAGATGAATTTCACACTGGAGCTGCGTTCCTGAAGACAGTAGGGAGCGACGTACTTGTGCGTTAAACAACATTGAGTGTCTGTCAGATGACAGAAATCAGGGTGGTACCACGGAAAGATCGCTTCGTCCCTATTTTGGGATGGAGCTTTTTTATTTTAATTTACAAGGAGAATGAGACATGAAAGACAAACTGCAGGCAATCCGGGAGGAAGCACTGAAACAGATACGCGAGTCAAACAGACTTGATAAACTGAATGAGGTAAGGGTTTCTTTTCTTGGAAAGAAGGGTGAACTGACTGCTGTATTAAAAGGAATGAAAAATGTAGATCCAAAAGAGCGTCCGTTCGTTGGCCAGATGGTTAATGAAACGAGAGAAGCGATTGAGGAGTTTTTAGAAGAGACAAAGAAAAAACTGGAAGAAAAAGCACGCGAAGAAAAGATGAAACAGGAAGTCATTGATGTGACACTTCCGGCAAAGAAGATCAACGTTGGCCATCGTCATCCGAATACAATCGCTCTGGAAGAGGTAGAGCGTATCTTTGTCGGTATGGGATATGAAGTCGTAGAAGGACCGGAGATCGAGTATGATCTGTACAACTTCGAAAAACTGAACATTCCGGCAAACCATCCGGCAAAAGATGAGCAGGATACATTCTATATCAATAAAGATATCGTGCTTCGTACCCAGACTTCTCCGGTACAAGCCCGCATTATGGAACAGGGCAAACTGCCGATCCGTATGATCGCACCGGGACGAGTATTCCGTTCTGACGAAGTGGATGCAACCCATTCCCCGTCCTTCCATCAGATCGAAGGTCTGGTTGTAGATAAAAATATTACATTTGCAGACCTGAAAGGTACTCTGGAAGAGTTCGCAAAACAGCTGTTCGGACCGGAGACAAAGACGAAATTCCGTCCGCATCATTTCCCATTCACAGAGCCGAGTGCGGAAGTTGACGTAAGCTGCTTCAAATGCGGCGGCAGCGGTGAGATTGAAGGTCATTCCTGCCGTTTCTGTAAAGGTTCCGGCTGGATCGAAATCCTTGGCTGCGGTATGGTTCATCCGCATGTATTTGAGATGTGCGGCATTGATCCGGAAGAATATACCGGATTTGCTTTTGGTGTAGGTCTGGAGCGTATTGCACTTCTGAAATATGAAATCGATGATATGCGTGAATTATATAAGAACGATATCCGCTTCCTGAAGCAGTTCTAAAAATGCGGATGCGAAACAGAAAATCAACGGAAAGTACAGGAAAGGAAATATAACCATGAATACATCATTATCTTGGATTAAAGCATATGTTCCAGAGTTGGATGTTACGGCACAGCAGTACACAGATGCCATGACATTATCCGGAACAAAAGTAGAAGGATTTGAGCGACTGGATGCAGATCTGGACAAGATCGTCATCGGTCAGATCGATAAAATTGAAAAACATCCGGATGCAGACAAACTGATCATCTGTCAGGTCGATATCGGCGAGAAGACGATCCAGATCGTAACCGGTGCTCCGAATGTAAAAGAAGGAGACAAGGTTCCGGTTGTTTTAGACGGCGGACGCGTTGCAGGCGGACATGACGGCAAAAAAACACCGGGCGGTATCAAGATCAAAAAAGGAAAACTTCGCGGCATTGAGTCAGATGGTATGATGTGCTCCATTGAAGAACTTGGTTCTACCAGAGATATGTATCCGGAAGCACCGGAATACGGCATTTATATCTTCCCGGAAGATGCAGTGGTAGGCGAAAGTGCCATCAAAGCACTGGGACTGGATGACGTTGTATTTGAATACGAGATCACATCCAACCGTGTAGACTGCTACAGCGTGATCGGTATTGCAAGAGAAGTGGCAGCAACTTTCGGAAAAAAATTTGTGCCTCCTGTTGTAAAAGAGACCGGAAATGATGAAAATGCAAACGATTATGTGACCGTTGAAGTGGCAGACAAGGATCTCTGCCCGAGATACTGTGCACGTGTTGTAAAAAATATCAAGATCGCTCCGTCACCGAAATGGATGCAGAGAAGACTGGCATCAAACGGAATCCGTCCGATCAACAACATTGTCGATATTACAAACTATGTAATGGAAGAATACGGCCAGCCGATGCATGCCTATGATTATGACACCCTTGCAGGTCATAAGATTGTGGTTCGCAGAGCCGAAAACGGCGAAAAATTTACCACACTGGACGGTCAGGAACGTACGATGGATGATTCTGTTCTGATGATCTGTGACGGTGAGAAAGCTGTTGGCATTGCCGGCATCATGGGCGGTGAGAATTCTATGATCACTGACAATGTAAAGACGATGATGTTTGAGGCTGCATGTTTTGATGGCACCAACATCCGCCTTTCTGCAAAGAAAATCGGTCTTAGAACTGATGCTTCCGGCAAGTTCGAAAAAGGTCTGGATCCGAACAATGCACAGGCAGCGATCAATCGTGCATGCCAGCTGATCGAAGAACTGGGTGCCGGTGAAGTAGTCGGCGGCATGGCAGATGTATACTCCAAACGCAAAGAGCCGGTTCGCGTGAAATTTGAGCCGGAACGCATCAATGCGCTGCTTGGAACCAATCTGTCCAGCGAACAGATGTTGGATTATCTTGCAAATGTAGAACTTGCCTATGACGAAGAGAGCAATGAAATCATTGCACCGACCTTCCGTCATGACATTTTCCGCACCGCAGATATCGCAGAAGAAGTGGCACGTTTCTATGGATATGATAATATCCCGACGACGCTGCCAAAAGGAGAAGCTACTACAGGTAAACTTCAGTTCCATCACAGAGTAGAAAATGTTGCAAAAGATATCGCAGAATTCTGCGGATTCTCCCAGGGCATGAATTATTCCTTCGAAAGCCCGAAGGTATTCGACAAACTGCTGATCCCTGAAGATTCTGTACTGCGTCAGGCCATCAGGATCTCCAACCCGCTCGGCGATGATTTCAGCATCATGAGAACGACTTCCTTAAATGGTATGCTCTCTTCTCTTGGCTATAACTACAGCCACAGAAACAAAGACGTTCGTCTCTATGAACTGGCAAACATTTATCTGCCGAAAGCACTGCCGCTTACCGAGCTTCCGGATGAGCGTATGCAGTTCACGCTTGGTATGTACGGCAGCGGAGATTTCTTTGTCATGAAAGGTGTCGTAGAAGAGTTCCTGGAAAAAGCAGGCATGCATAAGATTCCACAGTACGATCCGAACGCAGGACAGCCATCTTTACATCCGGGCAGACAGGCAAACATCCTCTACGACGGAGAAGTGATTGGATTCCTGGGCGAAGTTCATCCACAGGTTCTGGATAATTACGGAATCGGTGAAAAGGCATATGTTGCCGTTCTGGACATGCCGAAGATCGTGGAAAAAGCTTCCTTCGACCGCAAATACGAAGGTATTCCGAAATTCCCGGCTGTGACACGTGACCTCAGTATGGTGGTTCCGAAACATGTACTTGCCGGTGAAATCGAAGAGATGATCGTTCAGCGTGGAGGCAAACATCTGGAAAGCTTCAAACTGTTTGATATTTATGAAGGAACTCAGATCAAAGAAGGCTATAAATCTATGGCTTATTCTGTGGTATTCCGTGCAAAAGACAAGACCATGGAAGAAGCAGAGATCACTACGGTGATGAAGAAGATCCTCAATGGGCTGGAAAGCATGGGTATCGAACTTCGTCAGTAATCTGGAGAATAACACATGAAAATGTATATCATACGTCATGGTCAGACCCCCTGGAATGCACGTAAGTGCCTCCAGGGGCGTTCTGACGTTGATTTAAATGAAAATGGGATCTATCTGGCAGAGTTGACCGGAAAGGCACTTCGTGATGTAACGTTTGACATGGCTTTTACCAGTCCACTGATCCGTGCAAAACACACGGCACAGTGTATCCTTGCCGGAAGAGAGGTCCCGATCATAGAGGATGAGCGTCTGATCGAGATCAGCTTTGGAATCTATGAGGGCTGCTGTTATGCAGAAGAAAACCGGCAGGTGCCGCAGCAGTGGATTGAAAACTTCTTCCATGCCCCGCAGGATTATGTGGCAGCACCGGGCGGGGAAAGTCTGGATGATGTGGAAAAGCGTACTCGGAATTTTATGGAAGATATCTGCAGTCGAAAAGAACTTCAAGATAAGACGATCCTCGTGTCGACGCATGGCTGTGCACTTCGCGGACTGCTCAACAGCATAAGAGAAAGCAACCGGGAAGATTACTGGCATGGCGGCGTATCAAAAAACTGTGCCGTGTCGATTGTAACCTGTAACAGAGGCGAGAAGCCGGTTTTAGTTGAAGAAAATCATATTTATTATTAAGGAGTATATATATGAAAACATCGGATTTTTATTTTGATCTGCCGCAGGAACTGATCGCACAGGATCCACTGGAAGACCGTTCCTCTTCCAGACTGCTGGTACTTGACAGAGAAAGCGGAAAGACGCAGCATCGCGTTTTCCGTGATATCATTGAATATCTGAACCCGGGAGACTGTCTGGTAGTCAACAATACGAAAGTAATCCCGGCAAGACTCTATGGAAGCAAGATCGGAACGGATGCAAAGATTGAAGTACTGCTTCTAAAAAGAAGAGAGAATAATGTCTGGGAAACGCTGGTAAAACCGGGGAAGAAATGTCGTGTCGGTGCAAGAATCAGTTTTGGCGAAGGGCTGCTGATCGGTGAGGTGATCGATGTGGTTGACGAAGGAAACCGTCTGATCCGTTTTGAGTATGAGGGGATTTTTGAGGAAATCCTGGATAAACTGGGACAGATGCCGCTGCCGCCGTACATCCATCACCAGCTCAAGGACAAAAACCGTTATCAGACGGTGTATGCAAAGCACGATGGATCTGCCGCAGCACCGACAGCCGGACTGCATTTTACACCAGAACTGTTGGAAGAAATCAAAAAGAAAGGCGTTCACATTGCACATGTGACTTTACATGTCGGACTTGGAACCTTTCGTCCGGTCAAGGTAGAAGATGTGACAGATCATCACATGCACTCAGAGTTTTACATTGTGGAGCCGGAGCAGGCGGAGCTGATCAACCGTGTGAAAAAAGCAGGCGGGAAGATTGTGGCAGTCGGAACGACAAGCTGCCGTACGCTGGAGTCGGCAACCGATGAAAACGGTATTTTAAAAGCAGGAAGCGGATGGACGGACATCTTTATTTATCCTGGTTATCCGTTTAAAATGATCGACCGTCTGATCACAAACTTCCACCTGCCGGAGTCCACACTGATGATGCTGGTTTCTGCACTGGCCGGAAAAGATAAGATCATGGCTGCTTACGAGGAAGCGGTAAAAGAGCGTTATCGTTTCTTCTCCTTTGGGGATGCGATGTTTATTATGTAGTGCTTAAGAATGCCTCGGCATTCTTCTGTGCACCTCTGATCTACAGTTTGTCAGCAAGTTCAGATAACGGAGCGAAATGATACCCCATTTCTTCCCATTTTGTCAGAAGTTCATCGAGAATGGCTGCATTCGTAGAAGAGGTGCTGTGAAGCAAAACTACGGCTCCCGGATGGATGCGGCTTAAAAGTTTGGAAAAAGCCTGCTCTTTTGTTGGCTGCTCATCCTGGATCCAGTCCACGTAGGCGAGACTCCAGAAGAAGGTTTTGTAGCCAAGTTCTTTTGCCATTTCAAGGTTGGAGGTGCTGTATTTTCCCTGAGGTGGGCGGTAGTAGTGAGCCATTTCGCTTCCGGTGATCGACTGAAAAAGTGTTTTCACGTCATTCAACTCTTTTTCAAAAGCTTCCTTTGTGGAGATTTTAGACATATCCGGATGATGATAAGTGTGGTTGCCGACGATGTGACCTTCCGCTACCATGCGTTTGGTAAGTTCCGGACTGGTTTCCAGAAAATTTCCGACGACAAAGAAAGTGCCAACCGCCTGATGGTTTTTCAGGGCATCCAGAATAGCAGGCAGATTGCCGTTTTCATATCCGGCATCAAAGGTGAGGTAAATGACTTTTTCGTCTGTTTCATCTGCGTAGGCTGCCTGATATTTTGCAAGCTCAGAAGGCGTGGCGTTGCCGACAGGCCGCACACCTTCTTCCTGAAAACTGAGTCCCCAGTTGCCTTCTGAAGAAGATGAGGCAGGAAGTACCGTGGTCGGCTGTGAAAACAGATAATGGATCCCGAATCCGGAAAAGTAGGCGGCTGTCAGAAGCAAGAGTGTGACAGCTGCTTTTTTGAACGGAAAAACAGACATAAAAAACCCCCTGGTATGAAATTGGTTATTTATATGAAAAAACAACCAGAGATATACCAGGGGATTCATTTTAACGGCTGTATTTACAGCGGCAGAATTTTCCCATCTGCGGTTACGAGAACCGTACTGTTTTCATCGATATGATCTGCATAGAGCTGATCATCTTCTGCCATCAGGCAGAATTCTTCGGATTCCTGCTCATAACGCAGGTAAACATGATCCATTGCAATCACCCCATCCGGTCGTCCTTCACATCCAAAATCCGACTCTTCGATACGTGTGACGATTGCTCTTCTTGCATGCATCCGTGCATGTTCTTTTGCAATCTCCTGATAGAGTGCGAAAAATGTCCAGTCTGCGTTGGTATCGGTCACGATCGCCTTCAGGTCGATGGAAGGAATGCCGGCTTTTTTCAAATAAGAAAACAGCACATCCATCCGCACACCAGAAAAATGATCCATCACCATCACAGATTGTGGAATTTTTGAAAAAGGGACATCGGAAGTGCTTTTTTCGAAGCCTGTACGGCCGGTGAGATAGCCGATCTTCTGAGCAGTAGATGCGGCATCCAGAATACGAAACTGGATACCGAGCTGAACGAAGATGGATTTGATCTTCGGCAGGTATTTGGGCTTCTTCGGGTAATATAATAAAACGGTTTCCTGTACAGGGTTCATAGATCTACTCCTTGTTTGGTTGATTTTTGTTGAATATTCTTGAAATTTATAGTACTCTTAACAGGAGCAGATGTCAATATGAGGAGGGAGAAAGGTGAAACGTAATATCGATATAAAAGAAATTTCAGACGGAAAGCTGTATGGGCCAAATGATATGGTAAAAGCAGACTGCAGGGGATGTGAGGGATGTTCTGCCTGCTGTCATGGGATGGGCACTTCGATCGTGCTGACACCGCTTGATATTTACCGGCTTGAAAAGGAGCTGAACGCTTCTTTTGGAGAACTGATGACAAAAGGTGTGGAACTGAATCTGGCGGACGGTGTGATCCTGCCGAACCTGGCCATGCGTGGTGAAAAGGAAGCCTGTGCTTTTTTGAATGATTCCGGGCGATGCACGATCCATGGGGCAAGACCGGATATCTGTCGTCTCTTTCCGCTTGGCAGAATCTATGAGGAAAAAGGATTTCGCTATTTTCTGCAAGTCTACGAGTGTGAAAAGAAAGACCGGCTCAAGGTGAAGGTGAAAAAATGGATCGATATTCCAGATCCTGCACGCCATGATAAATTTATTTCTGACTGGCATGCTTATCTGAAAAAGCAGGAGGAGATTCTGGAAAACGATTCGTCGGATGAAAGCAGAAAAGCGGTATCCATGGGAATTTTGAATACGTTTTATGTGCGAAACTATGACAGGACAAGGGATTTCTATGAACAGTTTTACGAAAGATTAGAGGAGACGGAAGCAGTATTATGAGATATTATCTTGCACCGCTTGAGGGGATCACGGGATATATTTTCCGCAATGCACATACCAGGCTTTTTACACCGGCCGATAAATATTTTTCCCCGTTTCTGGTTCCGAAACCAAACAGCGGAAAACAGTTCAGTGCAAAAGAAAAGGCCGATATCCTTCCCGAGCATAATCAGAACATCCATCTTGTCCCACAGATCATGACAAACAAAGCAGCAGATTTTATTGCCATGACAAAGGCTCTGGAAGAATATGGTTATCAGGAAGTCAATTTAAATCTGGGTTGTCCGTCCAGAACGGTTGTCACCAAAGGCAGAGGAGCCGGGTTTCTTTCAGATCCTGAGACACTGCAATTTTTTTTTGATGAAGTTTTTCGGGAAATAAAGATCAAAATTTCAGTGAAAACGAGGATCGGTCTGGAACATGCAGAGGAATTTCAGGATCTGCTTTCGGTATACAATCAGTTCCCGTTTGAAGAACTGATCATACATCCACGTCTACAGTGCATGTATTATAATGGAACGCCGGATATGGAAACGTTTGCATATGCCTGCCAAAACAGCAAAAACAGTCTCTGTTACAATGGAGATCTGTTCCGAAAAGCAGATTTTGAAAGATTCAGGGAGCAGTATCCAAAAGTTCCGGCAGTAATGTTTGGACGCGGAGTGCTTGCCAATCCGGAACTGATCGGTGAAATAAAAGGCAAAAATGCCATGGACAAGATGAGGTTTCGTGTATTCCATGACTGCATTTTTGAAGCATACCGGGAAGCATTTCAGGATGATAAAAATGCCATGTTTAAAATGAAAGAATTCTGGTACTATGCGGCAGATATGTTTACCGCTTCTTCGAAATATGCAAAGAAGATCAAAAAGACGAAGAGTGTCTCGACGTACGAGGAAACGGTGGCACAGCTGTTTGATGAACAGGAGCTGATCGCGGGGGCGGGATTCTCAAAAAAGACAGAGTGAGGGAGCATTTATGATTGCAGACAGTCCTTTGATAGGAAAAATAATTTTGATCTTGGTTCTGATCGCCATTGATGCGTTCTGTTCCTGTGCGGAGATCGCAGTGATCTCACTGGATGCATCGGAACTGGAGAAAATGGCGGAAGAAAAAAACAAAAAAGCAGAAAGACTTTTGAAATTTTTAAGACAGCCGGCGAAATTTCTGACCATGATCCAGGCGATGATCACACTGTGCGGATTTCTGATCAGTGCCTTTACGGCAGATCTGCTTGCACTGTGGATGACCGGTCTTGTGATGGAGCAATTTGCACACCTGGTTTCGGCAAAAGTCTGGCATAATATCTTTCTGGTGCTGATCACGTTTTTGCTTTCCTATGTGGTGCTGGTCTTTGGTATCCTGCTGCCAAAGCGTCTTGCGGCAAAACGGGGGCAGAAGCTGGCATTTCGGATGAGCGGGCTTCTGGAAGTGTTCTGGATCGTTTTTTCGCCGTTTACGGCTCTTTTAAATGCGACTACAAATCTTCTGTTACGTCTTTTCGGGATCGATCCAAATGCGGAGGCGGTGGAAGTCAGCGAGGAAGAGATACGGAAAATGGCAGATGCCGGAAGCAAAAAAGGTGTGATCGATCTGGAGGAAAATGAGATCATCCAAAATCTGTTTGAATTTGATGACATGGCAGTGGATGAGTTTGCCACGCATCGGACAGACATCAGGCTTCTGTGGACGGATGAGACGCTGCAACAGTGGGAGGAGACCATTCACGACAGCCGCCACACCGTTTATCCGGTCTGCGAAGAGACGGTTGATCATGTGGTCGGCGTATTGAATATCAAGGATTTCTTCCGGTTCCGCGGGCGGACAAAGGATTTCATTATGAAGCATGCCGTGAAACCGGCTCAGTTTATCCCGAAATCGGTAAAAGCAGATGTTCTGTTCCGGCGGATGAAAGTCTCACATAACCATTTTGCGGTGGTTCTGGATGAGTATGGCGGCATGGTCGGTATTGTCACGATGAACGATCTGTTAGAGCAGCTGGTCGGGGATCTGGAAGATGATTTGGCAGAGCTTGCCGAAGAACCGAAAATCTCCCGGATTTCAAAGGATACCTGGAAGATTGACGGAGGTGTAGATCTGGAAGATGCTGCGGAGGCACTGGAAGTGGAACTTCCGGTGGAGGATTATGATACCTTTGGCGGTTTTGTCTTTGGCATATACGGAACGATCCCATCTGATGGAACACAGTTTGAGGTCGATGCATGCGGACTGCATATCAAGATTCTTTCCATTAAAGAACATCGTCTGGAGTCGGCGGTCGTCTGTAAAATGACAGGTTCAGAAAATGCGGCAGAACAAAAAAGAAGTGAAAAAAATGAAGATAAGTGAAGCGGATCTGTTTGAAAAGATCGAAGCATTTCTTGCAGATTATCCAATTTGTCAGTATGGATTTCTGAAAAGTGAGGATATTCTGTTCTCGGATAAAGTGCGGTATATCTGCGAAAAGGAGTGTCCAAGGTATGGAAAGTCCTGGTCCTGCCCGCCAGCTGTGGGAGAGGTTGCGGACTGTAAAAAACACTGCATTTCTTATCAGTATGCACTGGTGTTTACGACGCTCTCGGAAGTGGAAGATATTGACGATATGGAAGAGACGCTTGCAACCAGGCCGGAGCATGAAGAGGTTGTCCACGCGATCTGTCAGGAACTGGAGCAGTTATCCGAAGCATACTTTGCTCTTTCTTCCGAATCCTGTGCAATCTGCAGCCAGTGTGCATACCCTGAAAGTTGCCGCCATCCGGAACATATGATCCCATGTATTGAGAGTCAGGGGATTTTAGTGACGGATGCGGCAGAAAAATGCGGCATCGAATATTTTTATGACCGTCATACCGTTACCTGGTACGGCATTATTTTTTTTCATCATGATCAAAAGAGCTGCTGATTTCCAAAAAGGATCGTAAAACAGATCAGCAGGAGAAACTAAGAAAGCAAAGGGCAGGTATTTTTTGGAAACGCATCACATAAACTGCATAATAAAAGGTGATGACAGCGGTATGAGTTCGAAAAAGAAAGCGATCCGGCAGCGTATTTTAGAATCTGCCCAGATACCGGAGGATCTCTCCAGAGGAGCCGTTCTTCTTCAGATAACCGGAAGAGAAGAGGTATACATAGAGAATTTCAGGGGGATTTTAGAATATACAGACTGCGGTATTTTGATCCTCGGGAAGCAGGGAAGGATTTTGATCGAAGGCAGATACCTTCAGATTCCGTTTTATACCTCAGAAGAGATGAAAATTACCGGACAGATCGACCAGATCCGCTATTTATAAGGAGGCAAAAGCTTGGTTTTGAAGCTTCTTTTATACCGAAAAGGGATGCTGAGGATAAGCGTAACAGGTGAAAGTTATGACCGTTTTTTAAATCTCTGTGCAAATCATGGAATTGCACTGTGGAATCTGGAGTATCATGGAAATGCCTATGAGATGGATATTTCGGTTCAGGGATTTCGCATGCTGCGTCCGCTTGTGAAAAAGAGCAGAACCAGAGTGAGGATCATACGGCGGCAGGGACTGCCGTTTTTTTTATATCGCTGCCGGAAGAAAAAGATGCTGTTTGCCGGACTGCTGTGCGGTATCCTGCTTCTGTATTTCATGTCCTGCTTTTTGTGGCGGATCGATATTGAGGGAAATCAGCAGATTACAAGAGGACAGATCTGTCGCTATCTGGAAACCGTGCATATTGAAAACGGCACTCGTATTTCCGTGATCGACTGCAAAGAACTGGCGGCGATGCTGCGAAAACAGTTTGATGCTTTTACCTGGGTTTCCGTAAAACAGGAAGGAACCAGACTGCTGATCCAGGTAAAAGAGAGCACAGATCCTGAGGCAAATGTGAAAAATAATGAAAAAAAAGAAACAGAAGGAATAAATTCTGCAAATCTGCCCACGGATCTGATCGCAGATAAAAACGGTGTCATAACATCCATGATCACAAGAAAAGGAGTACCAATGGTGTCAGTCGGTGACACGGTGAAAAAGGGTGACTTGCTTGTGAAAGGAGAGTTGGAGATCCTGGATGATTCCGGGGAAGTATCCGGTTATCAGTACTGTGCTTCGGATGCAGATATTTTTCTTAAAACTTCTTATGAATATCGGGAAAAGATACGATTAAAGAGAAAAGAGAAGCATTACAGCGGAAAAGAGAAACAAAAGATCGGACTTCGAGTCGGAAAATGGCAGATGTATCTGCCGGGTGCCGGCAAAAAAATGCAGACGTTTGATACGGTGACAGAGATGCATCCACTATGCATTTTTCAGAATTTTTATCTTCCGGTTTCTTTTGAAAAGCAGCAGTTTTTCGAGTATACATACGAAACGGTGACATTGACAGAAGAAGAAGCATCTGCCATGGCTGAAAAAGATCTGTATGATTTTCTGAATAAAATTCAGGAAAAAGGGGTTCAAATATTTGAAAATAATGTTAAAATAGAGTTTGATACAAACTATTGCATCGCAAAAGGGTCTGTTATTTTGATAGAGAAGGCCGGAAAAAGTGTAGAAAGGATAACAACGGAATGAGTATTGTAGAAGCAAGTATTTCTGTTCCGGCGGAGCATGAAACAAATGTTTTCGGACAATTTGACCAGCATATAAAAAAGATGGAGCGGGCACTGAATATCACCGTTGTGAACCGTGATGGCGTTTTAAAGATCATCGGCGGGGAGACGGCAGTGAACAAAGCCAGGAAGATTTTTGAACAGCTGATCGAACTGTCAAAGCATGGAAATATTATTCAGGAACAGAATGTTGACTATGCGATCGCACTTTCTTATGAGGATAAAGAAGAAGCACTTTCTGCGATCGACCAGGATACGATCTGCCATACGATCAACGGAAAGCCGATTAAACCAAAGACGCTTGGACAGAAGCAGTATGTTGATGCAATCCGCAAAAAGATGATTGTTTTCGGGATCGGTCCTGCCGGAACCGGAAAGACTTATCTGGCCATGGCGATGGCGATCCAGGCATTTAAAAACGATGAGGTCGGCAGGATCATTCTGACCAGGCCCGCGATCGAGGCAGGAGAAAAGCTTGGATTTCTGCCGGGGGATCTGCAGAGCAAGATCGATCCGTATCTGCGTCCGCTCTATGATGCACTGTATCAGATCATGGGACCGGAAAGTTTTGCCAAAAACATGGAAAAAGGATTGATTGAAGTAGCACCGCTTGCCTATATGCGGGGAAGGACTCTGGACAATGCCTTTATCATTCTGGATGAGGCACAGAATACGACGCCGGCACAGATGAAAATGTTCTTAACAAGAATCGGTTTTGGCTCAAAAGTTATCATCACTGGTGACAAAACGCAGAAAGACCTTCCATCCAGTGCCGCTTCCGGACTGGATGTAGCCATGAAAGTCCTGAAAAAAGTAGATGGGATTTCGTTCTGTGAACTGACCAGCAAAGACGTTGTACGTCATCCGCTGGTGCAGAAGATTGTGCAGGCCTATGAGGAATACGAAAAGAAAGCTGTACAGAAAAAGACAGACAGAACGGTGAAGAGCAAAACGAAGACTTCGACGGGTACAACAAGGAGAAAATCATGACACTGAATTTTGAGAGCGAGTACGAAAAAGAGCTGCCGTTTGATGCCAGGGAAGTGGCGGAAAAGGTATTTACATTTACGATGGATTATCTTGGCTGTCCTTATGAGGCAGAAGTAAGCCTTCTGCTGACCGATGATGAGACCATCCACCAGATCAACAAAGAACAGCGTGATATTGACCGTGCCACTGATGTGCTGTCTTTTCCGATGACAGACTATGTCACAGAAGGTGATTTTGCATTTCTGGAGGAGGAAGGGGCAGACTGTTTTCATCCGGAAACGGGAGAACTATTGCTTGGCGATATCGTGATATCCGGTGACAAGGTGTTGCAGCAGGCAGAAAGCTACGGCCATTCTCCGCTTAGGGAGTATGCTTTTTTGATCGTACACAGTCTTCTGCATCTGGTCGGATACGATCATATGGAAGAGCAGGAAGCAAAACGTATGGAAAAGAAACAGGCAGATGTCCTGGAATCCATGGGAATTACAAGATAGGGGGAAGAAAGAATGAAAAAGAAATTAGCAGTTCTGGCGGCTGTACTGATGGCAAGTGCCGTACTTGGAGGCTGTGCACAGAAAGCACCGGAAACCGAGACACAGACACAGACGCAGACGGAAACGCAGACTGAAACGGAAACCGAAACGGTTGCAACCGAAGCGGGAACGTTTGATCAGGGAGAGGCACTGCCGAAAGGAAAAGTACGCAGCTACCTGACCGGAAAGATCGTTGATAAAAAGATCGGTCGGAAAAGACCGTATGCGATCATGCTCAATAACATTTACGGTGCCATTCCGCAGGCCGGTATCGAACGTGCCGATGTGGTATACGAAGCTCCGGTAGAAGGTGCGATCACAAGACTGATGGGTATTTTTGAAGACTATGACGGGATGGAGAAGATTGGTTCTGTTCGAAGCTGCCGTGAGTATTATGTGCATTTTGCAAAAGAATTTGATGCATTGTATGTACATTACGGACAGGCTGTTTATGCGTGTGAGATTCTGAACAGCAACATTGACAACATCAGCGGACTTTCTTCACAGGAGGGATTTGGACAGCTTTATGGATATGCCGGAGAAGAGACGTTTTACCGCACGGATGACAGACCGTCTCCGCACAACTGTTATACCAGTGCCGACCGTCTGATCGAAGCGACAAAAAAACTGTGTTACAGCCGAGAGTATGATAAGGATTACGATGGTCATTATCAGTTTGCGGGCGATGATCAGACCGTCACCTTTACAGATCCGGCAACCCATATTGAACCGGGATATGAAGTAAATGAACCGTGGTTTGACTATAATGCAGATGAAGGTGTATACTATCGTTATCAGTATGGCGACGCACAGATCGATCAGCTGACCGGAGATCAGCTGAAATACGATAATGTCATTTTCCAGCTTTGCGAATGTTATCCGCTGGATGATCACGGATACCTTGCCATTGAGGCAGAAAAAGGCGGTACCGCGTATGTCTTCACAAAGGGAACTTACGAAAAATGTACCTGGACAAAGGATGATATTGAGAGTCCGGCACGTTATTTTGATGAAGATGGAAATGAGATCACCATCAATCAGGGAAAGACCTGGGTATGTGTTGTTTATGATACAAAAGAAGACCAGATCGTGATCGAATAAAAAAATACAGAAAATATACCCCGTCGCAGGTGCGTCTGCCTGGTTCGCTGCCCGCGGGAACAAAGAGGTATGATAAAATATGAGTAAAAAGAGTTCAAGCAAAACAAATTTTCTGGCACAGGGGACGATTCTTGTAATCGCCTCCTTTGTCGCAAAAGCAATCGGTATGATCTACCGTATTCCGCTCACTCACATTTTGGGGGATGACGGAAACGGTTATTATTCTACCGCAAATGAGATTTATACTATTATCCTGATGATTTCTTCTTTCAGCCTTCCGCTTGCTGTATCCAGGCTGGTAGCAGAGCGGGAGTATGCAGGAGAAGTGAAAAATTCCTACAAGGTTCTGATCTGTTCCTTGCGTTTTGCGGCCGTGACAGGCGGTATTCTTTCCATTCTGACTTTCCTGCTTGGCGGTGTGATCACCAAGTATGTGATGGGGGTGGAGCTTGCAAGCTATGCACTTCGTGTCCTTGCACCGGCGATCTTTCTTTTTGCACTGACCGGTGTACTGCGTGGATTCTTCCAGGGACACGGTACGATGGTCCCGACAGCGGTGTCGCAGATCATTGAGCAGATCATCAATGCCATCGTTTCGGTAGCCGGTGCTTATGTGATGCTGCAGTACGGCCTGAAGCTTGGTGAGAAAAAAGGCGATGCGGAGCTTGGAACCGCACTTGCAGCAGCAGGAGGTACATTTGGAACGGTCGCCAGCGTCGGTGTGGCACTGCTGTTTATGATAGTGATCTATCTTGGCTATCGTAACGGTTTCAAACGCCGCATGAAAAAGGACAAAACAAGAAGAAGAGAATCTGACCGTGCCATTTACCGTGCGATTACTTACACTATTCTTCCAATCGTGCTCAGTACGCTGGTATATAATATCAGCACGATCATCGACCAGGGCGTGTTCAACCACATTCTGGCAGGCATGGGATTTACCCAGAAACAGTATGCAACCGTCTGGGGCATCTACAGCGGTAAATTCCGCGTGTTGATGAACGTCCCGCTGTCGATCGCATCCTGTCTGGCACCTTCGGTTGTACCGGCTCTGACAGAGGCGATGGCGAACAATGATTTACGGGAAGCCGGACTTCGGACCCGCGATACGATCCGCTATACCATGGTATTTACAATCCCGTGTGCAGTCGGTATGGCGGCACTGGCAAGACCAATCATGATGATGCTCTACGGAAACAACGACAGTCTGGCCCTTGCGGCAGGCATTATGCAAAGCGGAGCACTTCTGACCGTCCTTCTGGCACTGTCTACGCTTACCACCGGTATTTTACAGGGACTTGGTGAGATGCAGGCACCGCTTGTGCATGCAGCGACAGCCGTGGCGATCCATCTTGGATTTTTAGTTCTGTTTGTTGTAAAGTTTAAATGGAACATTTATGGAGTAGTCTATGCAAACATTATTTTCGGACTGATCATCTGTCTGCTCAATGCACGTTCCATCCGCAAAAAACTGCACTATCGCCAGGAGATTAAAAAGACCTTCCTGGTTCCGGTGATCGCGGCCGGTGTGATGGGCATTGCCGCATATCTGGTACACAGAGTGTTAAATCTGTTTGCCGGAAATACGATCTCAACGATCCTGGCGGTATGCGTGGGAGCTGTTGTCTATGGTATCTGTCTTGTAAAACTTGGCGGTATCCTGGAGCGTGAGATCCGCAGACTTCCAAAAGGTGATCTGCTGGCAGATCTTCTGATTCGGCTGAATATACTGTAATAGCAGTCATGTGTAAAAACAGGCCGTGAGCTTTGATGTTCACGACCTGTTTTCTAACTGCTGTAATTTTCCAGAAAATCATAAAGTTCTTTTTCGGTCCGGATATATTTTCCGTTTTGGATTTCTGTTTTCAGAGCGTCCGGCAGGCTGCTTAAGCGGATGCTGGTGTTTTCGTACAACGTTTCTTTATCATCCAGATAAATTGAGACGCAGCCCTGTTCTTCTGTAAGATAATATTGATATACCGGATGCGGATTCCCGGCATTTGCCGGAGCAGAGCGTATGGTTTCACTTTCATGATCAGCAGATTTTTCGGCGGAAGGCGGATTTCCGGTGATATAGTGATAGCTTAAATTGTAGGCGGTGCAAATCAGAAGAAGTAAGAGAAATGCTGCCGCAAAATAAATAGGCCGATGTTTCATGATCTTTTTCATCTCCTTTTTTTCAGTATTTCCGCTTTTTCCTGTTTTATCCGGGCAATTGACCTCTGGACGTACCTGACAAAATGGTGTAAGATAGCATGGAAAATGATCTGCAGACGAGCAGCAGATGGATGATACTTCAGGAGGAAAACATGAACAGCAGTATCAGAGAAATATTAAAAGATAAAAAGCGAATTGTGATAAAGATTGGTTCTTCGTCCCTGACTCATCCGGAGACAGGGGCGTTGAACCTTACGAAACTGGAAGTTCTGGTGCGTGAGATCAGTGATCTCCATAATATGGGCAAAGATGTGATTGTGGTATCATCGGGGGCGATTGCGGTCGGAAGAAGAGCTGCAGGTCTCGGACACCGACCAAGTGAGACAAAAGAAAAACAGGCATGTGCTGCAATCGGACAGGCCAGACTGATGATGATCTATCAGAAGCTTTTTTCGGAATACAATCAGCTGGCAGCACAGATCCTGATGACCAAACGTACCGTTATGGACAATCTGAGTCGTTTTAATGCACTGAATACCTTTCAGGAACTGTTAAAATTAGGGGCGATTCCGATTGTAAATGAAAACGATACGGTTTCCACGTATGAGATGCAGTTTGGTGATAATGATACGCTTTCTGCGATCGTAGCGGCATTGATCGATGCAGATCTGCTGCTCCTGCTGTCGGATATTGACGGTCTGTTTACGGATGATCCGAACAGCAATCCAAATGCGGAATTAATCCATGTAGTAGAAAAACTGGATGACCATTTGCTGAAAATGGGAAAGAGCACATCTACAAGCGATGTCGGCACCGGCGGTATGGCATCGAAATTGACAGCGGCAAAGCTCGCTTCCGCAGCAGGCACGGATATGGTCATTGCAAATGGAGAAGATTTCCGAAATATCCATCGTGTGATCGAAGGACAGGACTGCGGTACCCTTTTTCTTTCTCACAAAAAAGATGAGTTTTATTTGATGGATTATCTGGAAAAAATGTTATAATGCCGGGAATGTGCAAGTTGACTCTGGCATCATAGTTGGGGACTTTTGATACCCACATCATAAAACAAGGAGAAATATAGTATGATAACGGATGAAAAATTAGCAAGAATCAATGAACTTGCCAGAAAAGCAAAAGCAGAAGGACTGACAAGTGCCGAGACAAAAGAACGCGATGTGCTGAGAAGAGAATATATTGAAGCAGTCCGGGCAAACCTTCGCGGACAGCTGAACAATATCAATATTCAGGAACTGGATGGAAGCATTACAAATCTTGGTGAAAAATATGGAAAAAAAGGACATTAGAAAACAGGTTTTTGCACAGCGGGCAAAAACAAGTGAAGCATTTGTGCAGCAGCAGAGTTCTCTGATTGCCGGGAAAATTTTTGCACTGCCGCAGTTTCAGGATGCTTCCTGTATTTATGTGTATATGGATTACAACAAAGAAGCATCAACCAGACCGATCATTGAAGAAGCATGGAGACTTGGAAAAAAAGTGGCAGCACCAAAAGTTTTCGGTGAGGATATGCGATATTTTTACATTCATTCTTATGATGATGTGGCTCCGGGATATTTTAATATACCGGAACCGGATGAGACGAGAAATCTGGAAGAAGCGGCAGATGAGACGGCACTGCTTCTGGTGCCGGGTGTGGCGTTTGATAAAGATCGCCACCGCTGCGGATATGGAAAGGGATTTTATGACCGCTATTTAAGCAGACATACACAGCATGCTACCGTTGCCATGGCACTGGATTTTCAGATCGTAGAAACGGTTCCGTCAGATGTGTATGATATCTGCCCGCAGATGCTGATCACACCAACGATGATTTATGGAAAATAAAAAGGAGGATTTGTCAATGAAGCGAACACTGGACGAGATTGGAATGTATGCGATGGCTGCGAAGCCGCATATGCAGTTGCTTGGGACAACAAAAAAGAATCAGGCACTGGAAGCAGTTGCAAATGCATTGAATGAGAAAGCAGATTATCTGATCGCAGAAAATGAAAAAGATATGCAGGCCGGAAAAGAAGCCGGGATGCATCAGGGACTTCTGGACCGTCTTCTGCTGACCAAAGACCGCATTGCCCAGATGGCAGAAGGACTCATACAGATCGCAGGGCTGGAAGACCCGATCGGGGAAGTGCTTTCTATGAAAAAACGCCCGAACGGACTGCTGATCGGTCAGAAACGTGTTCCGCTTGGCGTGGTTGGCATTATTTACGAATCCAGACCGAATGTGACGGCAGATGCCTTCGGACTCTGCTTTAAAACAGGAAATGTGGTCGTGTTGAAAGGCGGAAGCGATGCGATGCATTCCAACATTGCCATTGTAAAAGTGATCCGTGAAGCTTTAAGAGCGTGCAAAGTGGATGAGGATGCGATCCAGCTGATCGAGGATACCGACCGTGCCGTCACAACGGCATTGATGAAGCGGAAAGATTTTCTGGATGTTCTGATCCCAAGAGGCGGTGCGGGACTGATCCGTGCTGTTGTGGAGAACAGTACCGTTCCGGTGATCGAGACCGGAACAGGGAACTGCCATATTTATGTCGATGAAAGTGCAGATCTTGACATGGCCGTCAATATCATCTTCAATGCAAAGACACAGCGGATCGGGGTCTGCAATGCCTGTGAATCACTGGTGGTACATGAAAAAGTGGAAAAAGCACTGATGCCGCTGTTAAAGGCAAAACTGGATGAAAAATCAGTTGAGATCCGTGGCGATGAACAGGTACAGGAAAGCGTTTCCGGCATCGTTCCGGCTGTGGAGAGTGACTGGGGAAAAGAATATCTCGATTATATCCTCTCCGTTAAGACCGTTTCTTCCATCGACGAAGCAATCGCACATATCAACCGCTATAACACCGGACATTCCGAGGCGATCATCACAAGAGATTATGCAAATGCTCAGAAATTTCTTGAAGAAGTGGATGCAGCAGCTGTCTATGTCAATGCCTCCACAAGATTTACCGATGGCTTTGAATTTGGCTTTGGGGCTGAGATCGGGATCAGTACACAGAAACTCCATGCAAGAGGACCGATGGGGCTTACGGCACTGACGACCACGAAGTACATTATCTATGGAAACGGTCAGGTGCGTTAAAAGATAACGGGAATAGATAATGCCAATACCTGGAAGCAAGAGCGGAGGAATAGAAAGATATGTTAGGAAAATTAGGTATATTTTTCCTTGCCATTGGATTGGCAAAAATCGCATGGTATCTTATCTGGAAAGACAGAAAATATACTGAGCAGTAATCAGATAAAAGTAAAGAATAATATAACAAACGGGCATCTGTTTAACAGATGTTCGTTTGTTATACGCTGAGAAAATTTAACGGAAAAAGCAGTTGAATTGACGGGAGATATTTTTAAGAAATTAAAATGTTTGCATTGGAGTAGATGAGATGATCAGGTATATGATTTGTAATATGGATCTTGATATTGGAAGATTGGTTCTGGCAGCAGCAATCATTTTTCTGCCGATGTACTTCTTTCAGAAGCTGGCAGACTGGAGCACGGCAAATCAGAAGAGTATAGCAGACCTTTCCGTTGCTTTTTGCAATATCGTATGTTATATTAGAAAAAGTTATTGCAATTATAGAAGGGAAGAAAATTAGTGACAAACAACGAAGAATTCGAAAAGATATTAGAGAACATTGACGAGAATGGTCAGGAGCCACAGGAAGAACCGCAGAGACAGTATTATTTTATGAAAAAAGCCCGTGCCATCCTGAAACAGAAAGCAGAAGAACTGGGACGTCCGCTGACTGCGTGCACGGTGACCTTTGGCTGTCAGATGAATGCGAGGGACAGTGAAAAGCTGATCGGTATTCTGGAGAAGATCGGTTATGTAATGACAGAAGACGAACATGCAGATTTTGTGATCTACAATACCTGTACGGTCCGTGAGAATGCAAATCAGCGAGTTTACGGACGACTCGGAGCTTTAAACAGCATGAAAAAGAAAAATCCGCATATGCTGATCGGTCTGTGCGGCTGTATGATGCAGGAGCCGGAAGTTGTAGAAAAACTGAAAAAGAGCTACCGTTTCGTGGATCTGATTTTTGGAACACACAATATTTTTAAGTTTGCAGAGCTGATCTACACCAGACTGATCTCTGAACGTATGGTGATCGATATCTGGAAAGATACCACGCAGATTGTAGAGGAGCTTCCGGTGGAGCGAAAATATCCGTTCAAATCCGGTGTCAATATTATGTTTGGCTGCAACAATTTCTGCAGTTACTGTATCGTTCCATATGTCAGAGGACGTGAGAGAAGCCGTGAGCCGAAGGATATCCTTCGTGAGATTGAAAGGCTGGTTGCAGATGGCGTTGTGGAAGTGATGCTTCTTGGACAGAATGTCAATTCTTACGGCAAAAATCTGGAGCAGCCGATGACTTTTGCAGCTCTTTTAAGAGAAGCAGAAAAGGTAGAAGGCCTGAAGCGGATCCGTTTTATGACCTCTCATCCAAAGGATCTGTCGGATGAACTGATTGAGGTTATGAAAGAATCAAAGAAAATCTGTCCGCATTTTCATCTGCCGCTGCAGTCCGGCAGCAGTGCTATTTTAAAGAAAATGAACCGCCATTATACAAAAGAACGTTATCTGGAACTGGTTCGAAAACTTCGGGCGGCACTTCCTGATATTTCTCTGACAACGGATATTATTGTCGGCTTCCCGGGTGAAACAGAAGAAGATTTTCTGGAGACGATGGAAGTGGTAAAAGAAGTGCAGTATGACAGTGCGTTTACCTTTATCTATTCCAAGCGTACCGGAACCCCTGCAGCTGTTATGGAAAATCAGATTCCGGATGATGTAGTGAAAGACCGTTTTGACCGTCTGCTTGCAGAAGTACAGGAAATTTCGAGAGAACGCTGTGCAAGATTTGAGGGACAGACGATGGATGTTCTGGTGGAAGATGTCAATGACCATGATCCGTCCCTTGTCACCGGAAGACTGACCAACAACCTGCTGGTACATTTTAAGGGTACAGAAGACTTGATCGGAAAAATCGTCGATGTGCATCTGGATGAGTGCCGCGGATTTTATTATATGGGAACGATGATTTCAAAATAAAGCCAAAAGAAACAGATCGAAGAAAACAGGCGTATTTTGCTTTTTCAGTCAGAAAAGGCGGGGTACGTCTGTATTCATGAACATAAGGAGAGGTTTATGCAGCAGGAGACACCAAAGCCGCACAAACGGCGTGTAAGATATAAAGGAAAATATCCGAAAAAATTTGAAGAAAAGTACAAAGAGCTGAATCCGGAAAAATATCAGGATACGGTTGAACATGTGATCCGAAAAGGGAATACACCGGCAGGTATGCACATTTCCATTATGGTGAAGGAAATCCTGGATTTTCTGAAAATCCAGCCGGGAGAAACCGGATTTGATGCCACGCTTGGATACGGCGGCCATACAAAGGCAATGATGGAATGTCTTCATGGAGAAGGCCATATGTATGCTACGGATGTGGATCCGGAAGAGTCGGCAAAGACAAAAAAGCGTCTGGAAGAACAGGGATTTGGGGAAAGGATTCTGACCATAAAGCTTCAGAATTTCTGTACGATCGATGAGATTGCAAAAGAAGCGGGAGGATTTGATTTTATTTTGGCGGATCTTGGTGTATCTTCCATGCAGATCGACAATCCGAAACGGGGATTTTCTTTCCGTGCGGACGGACCTTTGGATCTTAGACTGAATCAGCAAAAAGGAATCAGTGCGGCAGAAAGACTGGATCAGATCAGCAGAGAGGAGCTTGCCGGGATGTTATATGAAAATTCGGATGAACCGTACTGCGAAGAGATCGCAAAAGCGATCACAGATGAGATCCGCAAAGGGAATCGCATCGATAGCACAACAAAACTGCGGACTGTTATCGAAAATACGCTGGATTTTCTTCCGGAAAAAGAGAAAAAAGATACGATCCGAAAGACCTGCCAGCGTGTGTTCCAGGCACTTCGCATTGATGTCAACCAGGAATTTGAAGTTCTGTATGAATTTATGGAAAAACTGCCGGATGCCTTAAAGCCGGGCGGACGTGTGGCAATCCTGACGTTCCATTCCGGGGAGGACAAACTGGTCAAAAAAGCACTGAAGGCCGGATACAAAGCAGGTATTTATTCGGACTATGCCAAAGATGTGATACGTCCGTCCATGCAGGAGTGTGCACAGAATGGCAGAGCCAGGTCAACGAAAATGCGTTGGGCGGTAAAAGCAGAGTAAGAACAGAGGTACAAGCATGTTTTGTGCAGAACAGGCACAAACAATAGAAATGAGATGAAAGAGGTCTGACCGTTGAGTACAACAGCAAAAAATAATAAAAAAAATTCCGTAACGCCGATGATGGCAAAATATCTGGAGACAAAGGAACAGTACAAGGACTGTATTCTTTTTTATCGCCTGGGTGATTTCTATGAAATGTTTTTTGACGATGCCCTGACGGCATCCAAAGCACTGGAGATCACACTGACAGGAAAAGACTGCGGACTTGAAGAGCGTGCTCCGATGTGCGGCATTCCTTATCATGCTGCAGATACATATCTGAACCGTCTGGTGGCAAAAGGATATAAGGTTGCAATCTGTGAACAGGTAGAAGATCCAAAGCAGGCGAAGGGACTGGTTAAGCGGGAAGTTATCCGCATTGTCACGCCGGGAACGAATCTGGATACCAACGCCATGGATGAGACAAAGCACAATTATCTGATGGCGATCGTGTGCATGGCGGATCGTTTTGGCGTCTCCATTGCCGATATTTCCACCGGTGATTATCTGGTGACGGAAGTGGATGGATGCAGAAAACTGTTAGATGAGATCACAAAGTTTGCACCGACCGAGATCATCTGCAACGATTCCTTTTTTGTCAGCGGTGTGGATGTAGAAGATCTGAAAAACCGTCTTGGAATTGCCGTTAATGCCCTGGAAAACTGGTATTTTGGTGATGAACGCTGTAAGAAGACACTGCTGGACCACTTTCATGTCTCCAGCCTGGCAGGACTCGGACTTGGTGAGCTGAACTGCGGGATCATCGCAGCCGGTGCACTGCTTCAGTATCTGATGGAAACACAGAAAACAGCGATCGCAAACCTGACTTCGTTAAATACTTATTTTGCCGGAAAATACATGGTGATCGACAGCTCGACCAGAAGAAATCTGGAGCTTTGCGAAACTTTACGTGAAAAGCAGAAAAGAGGTTCCCTTCTGTGGGTTCTCGATAAGACAAAGACTGCGATGGGGGCAAGACTTCTGCGTTCCTTTATTGAGCAGCCGCTGATCGACAAGGAAGAAATATCAAACAGACTGGAAGCCGTCGGAGAATTAAAAGACAATGCGATCTGCAGGGAAGAGCTGCGAGAATATCTTTCTCCGGTCTATGACCTCGAGCGTCTGATCAGTAAGATCAGCTACAAGACTGCAAATCCAAGAGATCTGATCGCATTCGGCACATCTCTGTCCATGCTGCCGCATATCAAATACATTTTATCTACGATGAAATCTCCGCTTCTTGTGGAAGTATGTGAGCAGATGGATGAACTTCAGGATGTGTGTGATCTGATCGACCGGGCAATTATGGAGGAGCCGCCGATCCAGATTAAAGACGGCGGTATCATCAAAGAAGGCTATAACGAAGAAATCGACCGTCTGCGTGCCGCAAAGACAGAAGGCAAGACCTGGCTGGCACAGCTGGAAGCCAAAGAACGTGAAAATACCGGCATCAAAAACCTGAAGATTAAATACAACAAGGTGTTTGGCTATTATCTGGAAGTGACAAACTCTTTTAAAGATATGGTTCCGGATTACTATACAAGAAAACAGACACTCACAAATGCTGAACGTTATATCACGCCGGAATTAAAAGAGCTGGAGGACATCATTCTCGGAGCGGAGGACAAGCTCTTTTCTTTGGAATACAATCTGTTTTCCGATGTAAGGGAACAGATCGCAAAAGAGGTAGAACGCATTCAGAAGACCGCAAAAGCAGTAGCGGCGATCGATGTCTTCGCTTCTTTGGCACTGGTTGCGGAACGTAATAACTATGTCTGCCCGAAAATGAATGAAAAAGGCGTGATCGATATCAAGAACGGCCGTCATCCGGTAGTTGAACAGATGATCGAAAACGATATGTTCATTGCAAACGATACTTACCTTGACAACAGCAAAAATCGTATTTCTATCATTACCGGTCCAAACATGGCAGGTAAATCAACATACATGCGTCAGAGTGCCCTGATTGTTTTGATGGCTCAGATCGGTAGCTTTGTTCCGGCATCTTCTGCGAAGATCGGCATTGTGGACCGTATTTTTACAAGGGTCGGAGCTTCCGATGACCTGGCAAGCGGACAAAGCACTTTTATGTTGGAAATGACAGAGGTTGCCAATATTCTTCGAAATGCAACTTCGAACAGTCTTCTGATCCTGGATGAGATCGGACGCGGAACGAGCACTTTTGACGGGCTTTCGATTGCCTGGGCGGTGGTTGAGCATATCGCAAATACAAGACTTCTCGGGGCAAAAACGCTTTTCGCAACGCATTACCATGAACTGACCGAATTGCAGGGCAAATTATCGGGTGTGAATAATTACTGCATTGCTGTAAAAGAAAAGGGCGATGATATTGTATTTCTTCGAAAGATTGTAAAAGGCGGTGCGGATAAGAGTTATGGTATCCAGGTCGCAAAACTTGCCGGTGTTCCGGATTCCGTGATCGAACGTGCCAAAGAGCTGGTAGAAGAATTAAGTGATGCGGATATCACAGAGCGTGCAAAAGAAATTGAGGCAGCAGGCAGTGCACCGCAGGCAAAAACAGCGACAAAAGTCCGCAACCGTCCCAAAACCTACGATCAGGTTGATATGGGGCAGATGGCACTGTTTGACACTGCAAAAGATGAGGATATTTTAAAAGAATTAAGTGAGATGGAGATTGCTTCCATGACACCGCTGGAAGCATTAAATACATTGAACCGTCTGCAGAGCAAACTGAAAAACCGTTGGAGTGTAACAGGCGTACAGGGATGATAGTATGAAGAATATTGCAGTATTAGATGAAAGTACCATTGATAAAATTGCAGCAGGAGAGGTAATCGAGCGACCTTCTTCTGTGGTCAAAGAGCTGGTAGAAAATGCCATCGATGCCGGAGCGACTGCTGTGACGGCTGAAATCAAAGACGGCGGGATCTCACTGATCCGGATCACCGATAACGGCGAGGGCATTGCAAAGGATCAGATTTCAACCGCTTTTCTGCGTCATGCGACCAGCAAGATCACGAAAGTGGAGGATCTGCTTTCTGTATCTTCGCTTGGATTTCGCGGTGAGGCGTTATCGAGCATTGCCGCAGTCTGCCAGGTGGAAGTGATCACCAAGACGGCCGGCACACTGCTCGGGACCAGATACCGCATTGAGGGCGGACAGGAGATTTTAACAGAAGAGATTGGAGCACCGGATGGAACGACCTTTCTGGTCAATAATATTTTTTATAATACACCGGCAAGAAAAAAGTTTTTAAAATCTGCGATGACAGAGGCTGGATACATCAGCGAACTGATGGAACGCATGGCTCTTTCACATCCGGAAATCGCATTCAAATTTATTAATAACCGACAGACCAGGCTGCACACATCAGGCAATCATAACCTGAAGGATATTATTTATGGTATTTATGGAAGGGATATTGCGGCCAATCTGCTTCCGGTAAAAGCAGAAGGAGCATTTGGCAGGCTGGAGGGATTTGTCGGAAAGCCGGTGATCTCCAGAGGCAACCGCAATTTTGAAAACTATTTTGTTAATGGAAGATATGTAAAAAGCAAGATCATCACAAAGGCGATTGAGGATGCCTATAAAACATTTATGATGCAGCATAAATATCCGTTCACGGCACTGCACTTTACGATACCGGGGGACCTTCTGGATGTCAACGTTCATCCGACCAAACTGGAACTGCGTTTTTCCAATCAGGAAGAAATTTACCAGATCGTATATGATACTGTACGGCAGGCACTCTCATCCAGAGAACTGATCCCGGATGTTGGTGTGGAGAGGGAGCCGAAAAAGGCAGAACTGCCAAAATATAAGAAGCCGGCACAGGTTCCGGAGCCATTTCAGATCCCAAAGGCAAAACCACAGTCCTCTTTTACGACACGTGTGATACGGGAGAGTGCACCTTCGTACGGAAATCTGCATACAGCCACATCTGATCCGGCTGTTGTACATGCTTCCAAGCAGATGGCAGTTTCTATGCAGAATCCAGTTTCTACGCAGGATCAGACAAAGGCAGAGCTGCCAAAAATAGAAAAAGCTCCACGTCCGCTGCCGCAGATGTTCCAGAAACAAAATACAGAGCCGGCATCAAAGAGCGTACCAGAAACCGAAAAAGGAGAAGTGTCTGAAACAGCAGAAAAACCAGAGAAACCGTTCGAACAGGAAATCACCAGAGAGATTCAGAAAGCAGAACAGATGGAGCTTTTTGATGATAGGCTTTTATCGCAGCAGAACGTGAAGCAGCATACGGTCATCGGACAAGTGTTCGATACTTACTGGATCGTGCAGTTTCAGGATAAGATGTATCTGATCGACCAGCATGCGGCTCATGAAAAGGTTTTATATGAGCAGACGATGAAACGATTAAAAGATCATACGTTTACGTCGCAGCGGATCAGTCCGCCGGTCATTCTGACGCTGAGTCTCAAAGAGGAGGAAGCTTTAAAAATGCACATGGATGTTTTTGAAAAGCTTGGCTTTGAGATAGAACCGTTCGGCGGCATGGAATATGCCCTCAGTGCAATTCCGGACAATCTGTTCGGCATTACGGAGCGTTCTCTGTTTCTGGAGATTTTAGATGACCTGGTAGACCAGTCGGTCAGGGGCACGCCGCAGAGTGTTTTGGAAAAGGTGGCTTCCATGTCCTGCAAGGCAGCAGTCAAGGGAAATCACCGTATGAGTACAAAAGAAGCACATGCTCTGATTGATGAGCTGCTGACACTGGATAATCCATACAACTGCCCACATGGGCGGCCGACGATCATTTCCATGTCGAAATACGAGCTGGAGAAGAAATTTAAGAGAATTGTATAGAAACGGGGGGAGTTATATTATGACAAAGGAACCACTGATCATTCTGACCGGACCGACGGCGGTCGGGAAAACGGCACTTTCTCTGTCTCTTGCAGAGCGTGTGAACGGGGAGATCATCTCAGCAGATTCCATGCAGGTTTACCGCGGCATGGATATTGGCTCAGCAAAAATCATGCCGGAAGAACAAAAAGGAATTCCGCATCATCTGATCGATGTGTTAGATCCGGATGAGGAATTTCATGTTGTCCGGTTTGTACAGATGGCAAAAGAAGCGATGGAAGATATCCGGAGCAGGGGAAAAGTACCGATCCTCACAGGGGGGACTGGATTTTACATACAGGCCATGCTTTATGATATTGATTTTACGGAAAGCGGAGAGGACGATTCTTACCGAAGAGAATTGGAGACTTACGCAAAAGAGCAGGGGGCAGAAAAGCTGCATGAGAAATTAAAGGAAGTCGATCCCATTTCCGCCGAGAAGATCCATGCAAATAATGTTAAGCGTGTGATCCGTGCACTGGAATATTATAAACAGACCGGGGAGCCAATTTCCAGGCACAATGAGCAGGAACGGCAGAAGGAATCTCCTTATGCCTTTGCCTATTTTGTATTGAATGACAAACGGGATCGTCTTTACCAGCGTATTGATGCCCGCATTGATGAGATGCTTTTAGAAGGTCTGGTGGCGGAAGTAGAAAAGCTGAAGGAAAAGGGGTGCCACCGCGGTATGGTTTCGATGCAGGGACTTGGCTATAAAGAGATCCTGGAGTATCTGGACGGAGAATGTACCCTTGAGGAAGCAGTTTATAAATTAAAGCGAGATACGAGACATTTTGCCAAGCGTCAGATCACCTGGTTTAAGCGGGAACGCGATGTGATCTGGGTTGACAAAGATGCTTTTGAATATGACGAAGAAAAAATTCTGCAGTATATGCTTGCAGTTTTACAGGAGAGACATGTATGGAATCATTAAAAAATATGTACGAAGAATTTGGCATCTGTGATGCGATTTATGAGTTTGGACAGAAAACGGAGGAAAAATTAAAGGCACGTTTTGATGCGATCGATAAAAATGCAGAGTACAATCAGTTGAAAGTACTGCATGCCATGCAGAAAAACCGTGTCTGTGCAGAACATTTTTCCGGAAGTACCGGATATGGCTACAACGATGACGGAAGGGATACGCTGGAAAAGGTATATGCGGATACATTTCACACGGAAGATGCACTGGTAAGACCGCAGATCACATGCGGAACCCATGCGATCGCTCTGGCACTGTTCTCTAATTTAAGACCGGGAGATGAACTTTTATCGATTGCCGGAAAGCCGTATGATACGCTCGAAGAAGTGATCGGTATCCGCCCGTCGAGAGGCTCTCTTGCCGAATATGGAGTTTCTTACGCACAGGTGGATTTAAAGGAGGATGGTTCTTTTGATTTTGACGGGATCAGAAATGCAATCAATGAACGAACGAAAGTGGTGACGATCCAGCGTTCGAAAGGCTATCAGACCAGACCGACGCTTTCGGTTGCAAAAATCGGGGAGGCGGTTGCTTTTGTAAAAAATATAAGAGAAAATATCATATGTATGGTTGACAACTGTTACGGGGAATTTACGGAGCTGAGTGAGCCAACGGATGTCGGTGTGGATATGATGGCCGGCTCTCTGATAAAGAATCCGGGCGGCGGACTGGCACCGGTCGGCGGTTATATCGTCGGAAAGAAAGAATGTGTGGAGAATGCAGCCTGCCGTCTGACGTCTCCGGGACTTGCCAAAGAGGTCGGAGCCTCCCTTGGTATTTTAAATTCTTTTTATCAGGGATTTTTTCTGGCACCGACCGTTACAGCCGGAGCTTTAAAGGGTGCCATTTTTGCAGCAAACATTTACGAAGCATGTGGATTTCCAGTAGTCCCGAATGGTTCTGAAAGCCGTCATGATATCATTCAGGCTGTGGAGCTTGGAACAGCAGAAGGTGTAATCGCATTTTGCCGCGGTATCCAAGCAGCAGCACCGGTAGACAGCTACGTAACACCGGAGCCGTGGGCAATGCCAGGCTATGACAGCGATGTGATCATGGCAGCGGGAGCTTTTGTTCAGGGATCTTCCATTGAGCTGAGTGCAGACGGACCGATCAAACCGCCGTATGCCGTGTATTTCCAGGGCGGACTTACCTGGCAGCATGCAAAACTTGGCATTTTGATGTCTCTTCAGAAACTTTATGATGCCGATCTGGTGAGACTGCCTCTTTAAAAGGAATATGATGACAGGGAGAAAACAGATGAAACGAATTATAGTTGCAGGCGGAGGGGCAGCAGGATTTATGAGTGCTTTTCATGCAAAACGGCCGGATACAGAAGTGACCGTTCTGGAGGCACAGGAAAAACCGGGGAAAAAGCTTCTGGCAACCGGAAACGGAAAATGCAACCTGACTTATGCATCCAGAGAACCGCTGCTTTCCTATCGGGGAACAGGGCAGGATTTTACAGAAGCTGCCTTGCAAACATTTGATCAGGAACGGACCGTGCAGTTTTTTGAAGAACTTGGTATGTTGATGCATGAAAAAAACGGCGGAGTTTATCCCTATACGGATCAGGCACAGACGGTGCAGATGCTTTTTCTGGATGTATTGCGTGAGCGTGGTGTGAAAATAAAAACACGGGAACGCATTATTGATATTCTGCCACAAAAAAAGGGAGGTTTTTTTGTGAAAACAGAAGGATGGCAATACGAGGCAGATGTCGTGATTCTTGCCTGCGGATCAAAGGCAGCACAGACACTTGGCGGGTGTGAGGACGGCTATCATCTGGCAGAAAAACTTGGCCATCCGGTTACGGAGATCGTTCCGGCACTGGTTCCGTTAAAGACAAAAGAAGCTGCTTTCCATGCACTTGCCGGACTTCGAAGCCCGGCGAAAGTAACGCTTTTTCTTGATGGAAAAAAGGCGGCTGAATCGGAAGGAGAACTGCAGTGGACATCGTATGGAATTTCCGGGATTGTAGTTTTTCAGGTCAGCCGTTTTGCAGCACTTGGGCTTTTAGAAAAGAAAAACGTGCAGATTTCTCTCAATCTGCTTCCACAGGTGAACAGACAGCATCTTCTTGCAATATACCAAAAACAGACAAATAAAAAGGCAGAGCATCTTCTGTCCGGGATTTTTCCACAGAAACTGGCCGCTCTGCTGCTGAAACAGACTGGATATAAAGCAGGTGAAATTTTGCAGGAAGAATCGTTTCTTGAGATTCTTTCTCTGGTATCTGATCTGCGTCTTACAGTAACCGGTACACGTTCGTTTGAGTATGCACAGGTCTGTGCCGGTGGTATTGACACTGCTTTTGTAAATGCAAAGACCATGGAATCGAAAAAGGTGCCGGGACTTTATTTTGCCGGGGAGATTCTGGATGTAGATGGTGCCTGCGGCGGCTATAATCTGCAATGGGCCTGGAGCAGCGGTTACCTGGCAGGATATCATGCAGCAAACGATCAGAAAGGACAGGTAGAACAGAATGCTTAGAATTTCACAGATAAAGAGAAATGCGGAAAAAGGAGAACAGGGATTGAAACACGCCGCAGCAAAAGAACTTCGCATCCGGGAGGAAGAAATTCAGAATCTTCGGATCTGCAAACGTTCTCTGGATGCGAGAAAGAAACCGGAACTGTATTATGTCTATACGGTAGATGTGGAAGTAAATGACGAAGAAAAAATACTGCGAAGATGTAAAAGCAACAAAGTTACCAGAGCAAAAGAAGTCATCTACGCCCCAGAGCAGAGCGGCACAATTCCATTCAAACATCGTCCGGTTGTGATCGGCATGGGGCCTGCGGGGCTTTTCTGTGCACTTTCTCTTGCAAGAACCGGTTTTGCACCGATTCTTTTAGAGAGAGGCATGGATGTCGACCGCAGACAGGAGATGGTTGAAACATTCTGGCAAACAGGGCAACTGGATGAACGAAGCAATATCCAGTTCGGAGAAGGCGGAGCCGGCACTTTTTCGGATGGAAAACTGAATACAGCCGTAAAAGATGCCACCGGAAGAAATACGTTTGTATTGAAAACCTTTGTGGAATTCGGTGCACCGGAAGAAATCCTGTGGCTGAACAAACCACACATCGGAACCGATCTTCTCAGGGAAGTCATTAAAAATATCAGAAAAGAGATCCTGCGTCTTGGAGGAGACGTGCGTTTTGAAGCACAGGTCACCGATTTTGAAATCCAGAAAGGACAACTTCGGGCACTGATCATCAATGGAGCGGAACGGCTGGAATGTGAGGCGGCCGTTCTGGCAATCGGTCACAGTGCGAGAGACACGTTTGCACTGTTGAAAAAAAGACAGTTTTCTATGTCACCGAAAGCTTTTGCGGTCGGTGTCCGCATGGAACATCCGCAGCATCTGATCGATCAGTCCCAGTACGGAAAAGAGCGGGGAACGCTTCCGGCAGCAGATTACAAGCTGACCTGTCAACTTCCGAACGGACGAGGTGTATACTCTTTTTGTATGTGTCCTGGCGGATATGTCGTAAATGCTTCTTCCGAGGAAGGAAAACTTGCCGTTAATGGTATGAGTTATCACAGCCGAAATGGTGACAATGCGAACAGTGCCATTGTTGTTACGGTGACACCGAAAGATTTCCCGGGAGATGATGTGCTTGCCGGCGTAGAATTTCAGAGAAAACTGGAAGCGGCGGCATATGAAGCCGGAGATGGGAAGATCCCTGTGCAGCTGTATCATGATTTCTGCAAAAAGCAGGTCAGTGAATCACTTGGAGAAACCACGCCTTCCATGAAAGGAGCATGGACATTCGGAAATGTAAGAGACTGTTTTCCAAAAGAGATCGGAGATTCAATCGAGCAGTCGGTCAAAGTCTTTGGAAGAAAGATCAGAGGATTTGACAGAGGAGACGCGATTTTATCCGCAGTAGAGAGCAGAACGTCTTCACCTGTGCGGATCGAGCGGGAAAAAGAGACGCTGGAGAGCAGCATTTCCGGTATTTATCCATGCGGGGAAGGAGCAGGATATGCCGGCGGGATCACTTCCGCAGCCATGGATGGACTGAAGGTTGCGGAAGCTATTTTAAAAAAATTTAAGATTAAATAGTGTGTACACTTCGCACTATTTATGATACAATAGCCTATCGGAAGAAAATGGATACTGCGATACGGGTATCAGGGGGACAAGAGGGCCGGTTGTATTTTATGAAAGAAAACAACTGTAAAATGACAGAACTGCCGGCAGATGAATTGCCATATGAAAAATGCATAAACAAAGGTGCGGAAGTGCTAAGTGATGCAGAGCTTCTCGCCGTTATTTTGCGTACAGGATCAAAGGGGATCAATGCATTGGAACTTTCCAGAAAAATATTGGATGCAGGAGCACCAAGAAATGGACTTCTTGGCCTGTATCATATGACAATTCCACAGTTATGCCAGATACGCGGTATCGGAGAAGTAAAAGCAGTACAGCTCAAATGTATTGCGGAGCTTTCCAGAAGGATTGCCGGTCAATCCGCCTGGAGTGCCCTGAACTTCAAAGATGCTGCCAGCATTGCAGATTATTTTATGGAGGAGATGCGTCATCTGGAGCAGGAGCAGATGATTCTTCTGATGCTTGACACAAAATGCCGTCTTCTTGCGAGGCAATCCATATCCAAGGGCAGTGTAAACTGTTCTGTCATTACGCCGCGTGAGATTTTTTTGCTGGCCCTGCAGCATCATGCGGTTTTTATTATACTTCTGCACAATCATCCAAGTGGAGATCCGACTCCGAGTGAAGAGGACAAAAGCCTTACAAAAAGGATTTCACTTGGCGGTGAGCTGGTTGGGATACGTCTTCTGGATCATATTATTGTGGGAGATCGGTGTTATGCCAGTTTCAGGGAAATGAAAATCCTTTGAGATAAGGAGTTTGAGTACATGTTGTTTCGAAAAAAATGCGGGATCGATCTTGGAAGTGACACGATAAAGATCGCCGATAAAAAAAACAAAAAAGTGGTCTGTGAAAAAAATATGATCGCGGTGCGGGATAAAACCTATGTGATCGCAGTCGGCCAGCGTGCATACGAAATGTACGAAAAGACGCCCCTCTGCGTAACAGCGGACAGTCCGATGGTTGACGGAGCGATCGCAGACGGCGGGAATCTCGGCTTTATTCTGGCACGGTTATTAAAGCGTTTTTCGAGTGTTTTTACAAAAAGGCCGGATATTCTGGTGACGGTTCCGATGGAGCTGTCGGAGATTGAGATGCGTGCTTTTTATAAAGTACTGACCGGACTGAAAGTAAGAAGGATCGCTCTTGTGGAAAAAGGAGTTGCAGATGCGGTCGGCATCGGTATGCCGGTTCTTGCCCAGACGGGAAGTATGGTGGTCAACATCGGAGCTTCCACAACCGGGATTTCTGTGATCTCAGATGGAAAAGTGATCATCGGAAGACAGTATCCGTATGGCGGAAATGCGATGGATCAGGCCGTCATCACGATGGTACGCCGCGAGCATAATCTTGCAATCGGCAAAAAGACGGCAGAGAAGCTCCGTGTTGCTATGGGGTATCTTATGAACGGGGAAGCAAAGAGCAGCGAAGTTTACGGTATCCACACGATCAGCGGAGTCCCAAGTTCTGCCAGGATACCGTCCGAAGATATCAGCAAGGCGATAACCGATACGGCCGATGCGATTGCCGATGCCGTGAAGATGACACTGCAGAGGACACCGCCTCAGCTGCTTGAAAATATACAGCAGAATGGTATTTATCTGGCGGGAGGTGTGTCACTGACACCGAATATTGCCAGCTATATACAGGAAAAGGTAACATTTCCGGTTTATAATGTTCCAGATCCTGTCTATAACACGATGAATGGTCTTGTGGAGATTATGAATGACAAAGAACTGAAAAAGCTGACATTTTCTTTGAAGGATTATGTCGGCAATCTGATATAAAAGAGGAAATGCAATGAAAAAAAAGATGAATGATTCAGGAAAAAGCAAACTGGTACTCACAATTCTGACAGCGGTATGTGTCGTTTTGATCATTCTGTCTTTTACGACAGATGCAGTATCCGGGCCACTTCATTATGTCACAGGAGTGATCACGCCGATCCAGAGTGGAATGAACGCAATCGGCACATGGATCTCGGACAAGGGAGAATACCTGTTCCATACAACAGATCTGCGAAGTGAAAATGCCGGACTGCAGAAAAAAGTGGACGAGCTGACCGCAGAAAACAGTAATCTGCTGCAGAATCAGGATGAGTATGAAAGATTAAAAGATCTGCTGGATCTGAAAGATGAATACAGCAACTATCCGACGATCGCCGCACGCATTATCGCAAAAGATTCCGGAAACTGGTTCAATGTATTTACGATCAACAAAGGGTCGAAAGACGGGATTCAGGAAGATATGAATGTCATTGCAGACGGAGGTCTTGTCGGGATTGTAACTTCGGTAGGATCAAACTGGGCGACTGTTCGTTCAATCATAGACGATTACAGCAACGTCAGTGCCGAGATCAGCTCCACTTCCGACAACTGCATCATTGCCGGTAATTTGAAACTGATCGATGAAGGCAAGATTAGCCTTGTGAAGCTGACGGATGCGGATAATAAGGTGACAGTCGGTGACAAAGTGGTGACATCAGAAATCAGTAACCGCTTCCTTCCGGGGATTCTGATCGGTTATGTCAGCGAGATCGGGATGGATTCCAATAACCTGACAAAATCAGGAAGCATTACACCGGTTGTTGATTTCAGACATCTGCACGAAGTGCTGGTCATTACACAGCTGAAAAATACCGATGAGGCACAGAAAGATATCCAATCTCAGGCACAGAGTGAGACAGAGATGATTCTGGAAACAGAAACCGGAAAACAGACAGAAAGCAGTAAGCAGGCAGGAGGAGAACAGTGAAACGCAGAGTCATAATGATTATTTTGATCTTACTGACATTTGTTCTGCAGACGACATTGATGCAGACATTTGCCATTGCATCCGTCTCCCCGAATCTTCCGATCATCCTGACGGTTTCTTTTGCACTGATGCGTGGAAAACGCGAGGGGATGTTTGTGGGTGCATTTTTTGGTATCCTGATGGATATTTTTTACGGACCGGTGCTGGGATTTCATATGCTCCTCTTCACCTATGTCGGATACTTCAACGGTTTCTGTTATCGCATTTTTTATGATGATGATATCAAGATGCCGGTACTTCTGATCGCATTCAGCGATCTGGTCTATGATCTGGTGGTTTATCTTTTTCAGTTTTTCTTTCGCGGAAGGATCAGCCTGTTCTTCTATCTGAGAAGGATCATTATACCGGAAGTGATCTATACTGCACTGATCACGCTGGTTGTATACCGCCTGCTTCTGGCATTGAACCATAAACTTGAAAAGGCAGAACAAAGGAGTGTAGGTAGCTTTGTTTAATTATGTTAAAAATTCACTGTCCAAACTGATAAAGTCCAGGCTGATCGTTCTGGTTGTCCTGTTTGCATTGCTTGCAGGCATACTGATCCAGCGTCTGTATACCATGCAGATCATCAACGGTGAAAAGTATCTGACGGATTTTACCATGCAGATCAAAAAAGAAACAACACTGAAAAGTACGCGGGGCAATATTTATGACCGCGACGGAAATGCGGTTGCATACAACAAGCTCGCATATAATGTCACCTATGAAGATGTAGGCAGCTATGATACGACAAGAGAGAGAAATCTTGCGATGAACGGCAGCCTGTATCAGATCATGAAAGTGATCGAAGATGGCGGTGACCAGGTTTATACCAACTATGCGATCGACATTGGAAGTGACGGCCAGTATGAGTTTACAAGGGAAGGCTTTAATCTTCTGCGTTTTCGGGCAGATATTTTCGGATACGCAGATACGGAAGATCTGAAAACCGATGAGAGAAACTGTACGGCAGAAGAGATGATGCAGACACTTTCTACGAAAAAATGGTACGGAATCGACCTTTCCGTTTACACGGAAGAAGAGCTGCAGGAGTACGGCCTTCCATCCAGTTTTACAAAAGAAGAGCAGTTAAAGCTGACTGCACTGCGAAGTGCGGTTGCACAGAACAGCTATCAGAAGTATGTGACGACTACGATCGCAAAAGATATTTCTAAAGATACGGTTGCTGTTATTATGGAAAACAAAGACCGCTATCCGGGCGTGGATGTGGAAGAAGATTCTATCCGGGTTTATGAGGACGGTCTTTATATGGCACCACTGATCGGTTATACCGGTCAGGTTTCCGCAGAAGAACTGGAAGAACTTAATGGTGAAAACGGAAACGGTCAGTACAGCAGCAGTGATATCGTCGGAAAGTCCGGACTCGAGAAGTATTTTGAAAAAGAGCTTCGCGGACAGAACGGAACAAAAACGGTTTATGTGGATAACCTTGGAAAAGTATTGAAAGAAGATTCTGAAGTTGCACCGCAGGCCGGAAATGATATCCATCTTACCATTGACCGCAATCTTCAGATCGCAGTATATAAGATTCTGGAGCAGTATATTGCCGGAATTGTATATAATAAGATTTTTGATGCCGAGAAATTTGATAAAGACAGCATTTCATCAGAGGATGACATCCTGATCCCGATCTACGATGTGTATTACAGCCTTTTTGAGAATAATGTGCTGGATGCAGATCATCTGGCTTCTGACGATGCAAGCGATAATGAAAAACGTATCTACAGTGAATTTCAGAGCCGGGAAGAAGAGATTTTCTCTGAAATACGGGGTCAGATGACATCCTCTTCAGCAACGGCATATCAGGATCTTTCCGAGGAGATGCAGGTATATGAAAGCTTTATTGTGGACGATGTTCTGATCGAAGGAACAGAAGTCCTTGATAAAGACAAGATCGATACCAATGACGAGATGTGGACAAAATGGAGCAATGACGGATCCGTCAGTCTGAATGAGTTTTTAAGTTATGCGATCTCCAAGAACTGGATCGATATCACAAAAGTAAACAGCGATACTACATACCTTGACACCAGTGAAATCACAGGTGCACTTGCCGATTATGTGACGGACTATCTTTCAAAGAGTGATGCATTCAGCCGCCAGGTATATAAATATATGATACAGAATTATCAGATCAGCGGAAAGGATATCTGTCTGCTACTGTTTGATCAGGGTATTCTGAAGATGAATGAGGAAGATTACAGTGCTCTGGAAAACGGAGCAGTTTCGGCTTATGATTTTATCATGGCGAAGATTTATTCTCTTGAGATCACACCGGCAATGCTTGCACTGGAGCCGTGTACCGGTTCAGCCGTGATCACCGATCCGGACAACGGCGATGTTCTGGCATGTGTTACATATCCGGGCTATGATAACAATCGTCTGGCAAACAATATGGATGATGATTATTTCTATAAACTGAACAGCGACAAATCTTCTCCGTTCTATAATAAAGCAACGCAGGAAGTGACAGCACCTGGTTCTACGTTTAAAATTGTGGCGGCAACTGCAGGTGTGATGGAAGGTGTTGTAGGTGCCTATGATACGATCAACTGTACCGGAAAGTTCCAGCTGATCCCTCCGGATGTAAACTGCTGGATCTATTCAGAAAGATATAAGAGCGGATCTCATGGTCCTCTGACTTTGTCACAGGCGATCACGGAATCCTGTAACTTTTATTTCAATACAGTCGGTTATATGCTTGGAAAGACCTCGGATTTTACCAATCTTACACCGGAGACCGATGCGGATGGAAATGTCGTACAGTCTTCCACTTATAATGACGCACAGGCGATCAGCACACTTACCAAGTATGCTGCAATGTATGGTTTTGATGCCAATACGGGCATTGAAATAGATGAGACAGCACCGCATGTTTCCACTGCGGATGGTGCCAGAACTGCAATGGGACAGGCAGGCAATACCTTTACGACCAGTCAGCTTTCACGTTATGCGGCAACGATCGCAAACAATGGAACCTGTTATGATCTGACTCTGCTTGACCGTATCACAGACAGCGATAATAATACGCTGGAAGAGCCGGAGCCGGTTGTGCACAGCACTGTGGATCTTTCGTCAGATCTCTGGGATGTGATCCATTCCGGTATGAATGGAGTTTATCAGAATAACGCCGCATTTACGGACATAAAGAGTTCTTTCAATATGGCCGGAAAGACAGGTACTGCACAGGAGAATCAGGACAAACCAAACCATGCACTCTTTATCGGCTATGCACCGTATGATACACCGGAAATTGCCATGGCAGTGCGTATTACAAACGGCTATTCTTCCACGAACGCGGCGTCCGTTGCAAAAGATATTGTAAGTTATTACTTTAAACTGAAAGATGAAAGCGATATTATTACAAATACTGCAGCAAATGTAAATGTAAGTAACAGTTTTGCGGACTAACAGTCGGGGGAGGCGAGCGTATGAACCGTAAATCCGTGATCATTAAGAGTAATAAATACGGCCTGACCGTTATCTTGGATGACAAGATGCCGTTTCAGGAACTCCTTCTTGACATTGCGGATAAATTTCAGGAATCTGCCAATTTTTTCAGAAATGCAAAAATGGCTGTGACATTCCGTGGAAGAGTACTGAACCGGGAAGAAGAACGGCAGGTGATCGAGACGATCGTAGATCACTGCGGCATCCATATCCTCTGTGTGGTGGATGAGGACGCCGTCAGTCAGGAGCATTACCGCAGGATTTTAAATGCGGCACTGGAAGAGCAGGAAAAAGTGGATGGCCTGTTTTATCGAGGGACTCTTTCAAATGGCGAAGTCCTGGAAACAGAGACAAGTGTGGTGATTCTTGGAGATGTACATTCTGGTGCCAAAGTTGTGTCAAAAAGCAACATTGTCATACTCGGATCCTGTCGCGGCAGCGTTTACGCGGGAGCGACGGGGGATCGCAACTGTTTTATTGCCGCCTTTGTGATGAAACCGGTTCAGATCCGTATTGCCGACAAAGCTGCACGCAGTGCAATCACCAAATATTCGGATCAGACAGAATACAAGCCGGAACCGAAAATTGCTTATATAAAAGAAAATCATATCCATGTGGAACCTATGAGCCAAGATACATGGGATGCCGTTTATGGGTCAGCAGAAGAAATCTAAAAATAACTGTGAAGACACAAAGCAGTTCACAATGTACACAGGACAAACGGCCAAAACGCCGGAACAAATCATTTTCGTTGAAAAGGCTGTGGGACAATCACAAGTTCGACTTGAAAAGATTTATGGAGGAATGTGTAATGAGTGAGATTATTGTGGTAACTTCCGGAAAAGGCGGTGTCGGAAAAACAACGGTGACTGCGAATCTCGGAGCAGGGCTGTCTATGCTCGGCGGACGAGTCGTTCTGATCGATACAGACATTGGCCTTCGCAATCTGGATGTTGTTATGGGACTGGAAAACCGGATTGTTTACAATCTGGTTGATGTGATCGAAGGAAACTGCAGGCTGAAGCAGGCGTTGATCCGGGATAAAAACAATCCCAGTCTGTTTCTTCTGCCGGCTGCTCAGACAAGAGATAAATCCGCGGTGACTCCGCAGCAAATGAAGAAGCTTACGGATGATCTTCAGGAAAAGTTTGATTTTATCCTTTTAGACTGTCCGGCTGGGATCGAGCAGGGATTTTTCAATGCGATCGCAGGTGCAAAAAGGGCGATCGTAGTGACTACGCCGGAAGTTTCCGCTATCCGTGATGCAGACAGGATCATAGGTCTTCTGGAAGCAAATGAGATCGATCGCATTGATCTTATTATCAACCGGCTGCGGATGGGCATGGTAAAGCGTGGTGATATGATGTCTGTGGAAGATGTTGTCGAGATTCTTTCCGTAAATCTTCTCGGGGCGATTCCGGATGATGACAGCGTAGTGATCGCGACTAATCAGGGCGAAGCACTTGCTGCATCGGAAAGTCTGGCCGGACAGGCATTTTCCAATATTTGTCGCCGGATATATGGTGAAGCGGTTCCACTTATGGATTTTGAACAGAGGGATGGATTCTGGAGACATCTTGGCGAGCTGCTGAAAAGAGGAAGAAGGGAGTAAGTTAGATTGAAACGATTTCTTTTCTGTTTTCCACAGAGATCTGCTGTACTTGCCAGACAGAGGATGGCTTCCATTCTTTATATGGATCGCCTGGACTGCCCGGAAGATACGGTAAAATATCTGAAACGTGACATAAGAAAAGTGATCGAAAAGTACCTGAATATTGAAAATGCGGATGTCAGTATCCGCATGGATATCAAAAGAGAAGTAAGGCAAGGGGTTAAAGATGTTAAGACAATACAAATTGAAAGATTATAAATTCAGACTGGTTCTTTGGGTTTTGATCCTGTCAGTAATCGGTATCATGGTGATCGGCAGTGCGAATAGCAATTATCAGATGAAACAGATGATCGGTATGGGCGTCGGAATTGTTTTTATGATCATGGTGTCTTTGATGGATTATTTGTGGATCAGCAATTTTTACTGGATCTACTATATTGGCGGTCTGGTGCTTCTGATCGCAGTACGTTTCTTCGGAACAGAGGTAAACGGTGCAAAGCGTTGGATTGACTTTGGCGGTTTTAGCTTTCAGCCATCTGATATCATGAAGATTGTGGTAATCATCTTTTTTACTCGTTTTTTCATGAAGCATGAAGAGGATCTCAATAAACCGCAGACTATTTTAAAAGCTGTCGGACTGGTGGCGATCCCATGGTTCCTTATTTATAAACAGCCGGATTTGTCTACCAGTATCGTTGTGCTTCTGATTTTCTGCACAATATATTTTATTGCAGGCTTGAGTTCTAAAATAATCGGTGGTATGATACTGATATGCATACCGCTTGTAGTCATCGGAGCGATGCTTGTGACACAGCCGGATCAGAAGATTCTGAAGGGGTATCAGCACGATCGAATTATGGGGTGGCTTCAGCCTGAAAAATATCCTGACATTTCTTATCAGCAGACAAACTCTAAAATTGCAATTGGTTCCGGCCAGCTTTATGGCAAAGGGCTGAACAACAGTGATGTCAATTCTGTAAAAAACGGTAATTTTATCGCAGAACCGCAGACAGACTTTATTTTTGCAGTTGCAGGAGAAGAGCTTGGATTTTTAGGCTGCTGTCTGATCGTTGCACTGGAATTTCTGATCGCACTGGAGTGTATTATGGTCGGGAAAAATGCAAGGGATGTTTCAGGGACGCTGATATGCTGCGGCATGGCGGCTTTGATTGCATTTCAGAGTTTTATCAATATATGCGTTGCGACCGGCCTGATGCCGAACACCGGACTGCCGCTGCCATTTGTAAGTTACGGACTGACATCATTGATCAGTCTTTACATTGGGATTGGCATGGTTCTGAATATAGGACTGCAGGTACGAAAATATTAAAATGGAGAAGATACAAAGGAGGTCTGATTTATGAATATAGGACTTATTGCACATGATTCCAAAAAGAAGCTGATGCAGAATTTCTGCATTGCCTACAGAGGAATATTATGTAAAAATGAATTATATGCAACAGGAACGACAGGAAGACTTGTGGAGGAGGTTACCAATTTGAACGTCCACAAATTTCTTGCCGGACATCTGGGAGGAGAACACCAGATGGGAGCCCAGATTGAGAATAATCAGATTGACCTTATGATTTTTCTGAGAAACCCGATGGGAGCAAAACCACATGAGCCGGATACGAAGAATATCTTTCGACTCTGTGACATGCATAATATCCCACTTGCCACCAATCTGGCAACAGCAGAACTGCTGATAAAATCCCTCGACCGAGGAGATCTTGAATGGCGGGAGATGTACAAATAATGGAATCAACAGGAAAAAATACAAGACGGGAACGCAATCGTCGCACACCGGTACAGCCGCCGAAAAAAGAACATAAGATCAGCCTGATGAAGGTTGGCATTTCGTTTCTTATCGTGATAGCACTTGTTCTCGGCTCCGTTTCCGTAGTAACAGTGATCAAAAACAGAGAGATTCACCTTTCCAATCTTTACGACAAAAGCAATGCGGTTTTTGGTATAGAGAAAGTTCAGTTCAATGCCAACAGAGCGGCTGCTTTTTCTGAAAATCTGTGTGTACCGGATGGAACAGAAGACGATTCTTCCTTAAATCTTACCTCAGGAGCAGCTGGTTCTTTTGATCTGGCATCCGGGGAAGTAGATTATGCACAGAATATTTTTAACAAGATGTATCCGGCAAGTATCACAAAAGTCATGACGGCTCTTGTGACTTTGAAAAACTGCAGCCTGGATGAAACCGTAACAGTTGGAGAGGAATGTCAGGATATTGAAAGCGGATCCTCCGTCTGTATGATCGAGCCGGGAGATCAGCTTACCGTTGAGCAGCTTTTATACGGTCTGCTTTTGAATTCCGGAAACGATGCTGCCATGTCTTTAGCTGTCTATGTCGGCGGTACCGTTGACAATTTTGTCAATATGATGAACGAAGAGGCGGCATCTCTTGGAGCAACAGGGACACATTTTGCCAATCCGCATGGTCTTCATGACGAAAATCATTATACAACGGCATATGATATTTATTTGATGTTTCAGGAAGCATTAAAGTATGATGCCTTTCAGGAAATTATCGGTTCATCTGAATACTATAGTATCTTTATCCGCGATAATGACAAGTATGGTATCATGTGGCAGTCAACGAACTATTATCACATCGGAGAGGCAACTCCGCCTCAGGATGTAGAGGTGATCGGCGGTAAGACAGGTACTACGGATGAGGCCGGAAGCTGCCTCTGTCTGCTCGCAAAAGATAAATATGGGGATTCTCATGTCTCAATTATCCTCAATGCAGGTGATAAAGAAACATTATATGCCGAAATGAATAAATTATTGTCTAAAATTAACAATTAAAGGTTGTAATTTTTCTAAATATACACTATAATCAACATATAATATTTAGGTCGCCGGACTAAAGGAGGAGATTATAATGATACAGATCATTGCAGGCAAAAAGGGTAAAGGAAAAACAAAACATCTGTTGGACAAAGTAAATGCAGAAGTAAAAGAAGTGCACGGAAATATTGTTTATCTCGATAAGAGTTCTAAACATATGTACGAGCTGAACAACAAAGTTCGTCTGATCGATACTTCAGAATTTGGTTTGTCAAGCAGTGATGGATTTATCGGATTTATCTGTGGCATTATTTCACAGGATCACGATCTGGAGCAGATGTATCTGGACAGCTTTCTGAAAATTGCCAAACTGGAAGATGCAGATATCACAGAGACCATCGATAAACTGGATGAGCTGGGCGAGAAATATAATATAACTTTTATTTTAAGTATTTCTCTGGATGCAGATGATCTTCCGGAAAATGCAAAATCAAAAGTCATTGTATCTTTATAAGCGAAAAGCTTTGATTTTCTATGGATGCAGCAAGCAATCTTTGCAGGCAGGACGGTTTTCCGTCCTGCCTTTCTAATTCAGAGGAAAGGATTCTGTAAAATATTTACACTGAAAATCTTTATCTGGCATCATCAACCTGGCAGATGCGTCCGTAAGTACTGATCAGATACAATCCTGACAGACCGACCAGTGTATAAATGATCCTGGAGAGCCAGCTCATGTCTCCAAAGAGGAAAGCGACCAGGTCAAAGCGAAAAATGCCGATCAGTCCCCAGTTGATCGCTCCGATAATAGAAAGTGTAAGACAAGTATAGTCCAATCCTTTTACATTCATATATTTTAACTCCTTTCATCGTTTATCTCTATTTTTTCCTGAAATTAAATATTTATTCCATTGTTTCTGAAACAAGAACGTGGTAGAATGATATCTGTTCAAAAATTTCTCAGCTAAGATGAAAATAAGGAGGCGTATTGGTTGATTGCAAAAAAGAATAGTAAGAAGATTGTAAAGTATAAAAAATATATTGGCATAAATATTGGTACACTGCTGTTTGGAATTGTATTTGTTTATATGATGGTCTGTATCGTCATGTATCTGACTTCGACGCACATTGCACCATATGAAGTAAAAAAAGGCAGTCTGTCCGGAAATTATAAATATACAGCACTCGCACTGAAATCAGAAACAGTTGTAGAAGCACCGGAATCCGGAGCTGTTACTTACTATGCAAGAGAAGGAACAGAAATCGGTAAAAATGGTGTGATCTGTTCTATCAACGAAAACGGAACAACAAGAACAGAACGGACATCGGCATCATCACAGACTACAGAGTCAGCATCGCTCACAGAAAGTACGGAATTGTCTGAAAGTACAACAGAAAGTTCCGCTGAGACAGAAACAACGGCTGAAAGTACAGATGAGAAAGAGGATGCATTGCAAACTACAGATACTTCCGAAAGCGGAACACTATCTGCCGCAGATGCAAAAAAACTGTGTGCTGCGGCTGCCGGATATGCGTCTGCTTTTTCAGGTCAGAACTTCCAGAAAGCATATGATATGAAGGCGGATGTAGAAAGTGCCGTTTTAGATCTCTATACAGAAGATGTTTACGGAAATGCAGACGAAGGCAGTCTGTTCAATGTATGTCGAACGGATGGACCTGGTATTGTGGTTTATTCGGTGGATGGCTTTGAAGATGTAAAAGCGGAAGATGTGACAACTGATATGTTTTCTATGAAGGCATATCACAAAGAAAATCTTCGTCTGAACGGAACAGCCAAAAGTGGAGATCCGTTATATAAACTGGTGACAGAGGATAACTGGTCTCTGATTCTGCCAATTGACAATAAAATTGTTTCCGAACTGACGGATCAAAGCTCTGTTACGATCCGTTTTCTGAAAGATGGTACAACGGCAGATGCTACAGTGTCGGTTGTTCAGAACAAGAATACCTATTTTGCAAAGCTGGATATGGATCATTCTGTTGTGCGTTTTGCATCGGATCGCTTTCTGGATATTGAATTACTTTTAAATAAGAAGAGTGGATTGAAAATACCAAAAACTGCAATCGAACAGCGGAATTTCTATATTATTCCGCAGGAATATGTGATTTCCAATAACGATGACAGCAATGAGGTTACAGTTCTGGTGGAAACCTATACAAACAGTGGAAAATCAGAACAAAAATATAAAACAACAACGGTTTACGAAAAAGTGGATGATAACTACTATGTGGATATCAATGAATTTTCAGAGGGCGATTATATCGTTCGGAAGAATTCCAGCAACAAGTATCGAATCGAAGAGACTGCATCCCTTCAGGGAGTCTATAATATCAACAAAGGTTATGCTGTTTTCCGTGAAGTGACTGTGATCGCAGAGAACGAGGAATACTGTATTGTGGCAGATGACGATACGTTTGGACTGGCACAGTACGATCATATTGCACTGGATGCGGATACGGTTTCCGACGATCAGCTGTTATGATCCTGTTTACAGAGAAAAAGATAGTGGAGGTATAAGAAACATGATAAAAGAAAATTTGCAGGAAGTAGAGAGACGTATCTGTGAAGCTTGTAAGAGAAGCGGAAGAGACCGCAGTGAGGTACAGTTGATCGCCGTCAGCAAAACAAAACCGGTGTCGATGATCGAAGAGGCCTATGCGGAAGGAATTCGCAGATTTGGAGAAAACAAGCCGCAGGAGCTGCGTGACAAATACGAAGAAATGGAAAAAAATATCAAATGGCATATGATCGGTCATTTACAGAGAAATAAAGTAAAATATGTGGTAGGGCGTGCAGTTCTGATTCATTCCGTGGATTCTGTCCGACTGGCAGAGGCGATAGACCAGGAAGCGGAGAAAAAAGGAATTGTGATGCCGGTTCTGGTGGAAGTAAATGTTGCATCAGAAGAGAGTAAGTTTGGTGTTCGTGTAGAAGAATGTGCAGATTTCATCGAAAACATTGCCAAAATGGAGCATATTTCTGTAGAAGGACTGATGACGATTGCACCTTTTGTAGAAAACGCCGAGGATAATCGCAAATATTTTGCAAAATTAAGAGAATTATCAGTTGACATATCAGCCAAAAACATAGATAATGTTAATATGCGTGATCTCAGTATGGGTATGACCGGAGATTATGAGGTTGCAATCGAGGAAGGTGCTACCATGGTTCGAGTCGGAACAGGTATCTTCGGAGAACGCAATTACAATTTGTGATAAAAGCAGATAGGAGAACAAAATGGGAGTATTAGATAGATTCTTAAATGCCATGAAACTGAATGACAATGATGGATTTGATGACGATGACTTTCTGGATGACGAAATGGATGATTTCGAAGAAGAAGCTCCAAAAAAGAGATTCTTCAAAAAGCAGAATGAAGAAGACGATTTAGGTGATCTGGATATGGATGAGAAAGTGCCTTCCGGAAAAGAAAAGAGCAAGGCAAAATCTTTCCAGAAATCCGGAAGCACTTCTTCTCCGCGTCCGTACAGTACATCATCTGCAAAGACCAGCAACTCCGGTAAGATTTCTCAGATGCGTACGACAAAAAAATCCGTTGCCGGAATGGAAGTATGTGTAATCAAACCGCGTTCTATGGAAGACACAAGAGAGATTACTGATACACTGCTTGCAAGTTGCACAGTTGTACTGAATATGGAAGGTCTTGATGTTGATATTGCACAGAGAATCATTGATTTTTCATCTGGTTCCTGCTATGCAATCGACGGTAATCTTCAGAAAGTCAGCAATTTTATTTTTATCATTACGCCGTCCGGTGTGGAAGTTTCCGGAGATTTTCAGGAAATTTTGAATGGTGTTGATATGCCGTCTCTTGGAAACAAGTTTTAGGAGAAAGTAAATGGATAAGATGGAGGAACGCACAAGGCAGCGTATCCTGGATCTGGCAAATCTGGCAGATCGAATAGGAATCATCACTTATACAGATTTTATGAATCTGAATGAATTAAATATTTTTCACAGCACGGTCGGAAAGATTCCATTTGTTCGATGGAAACTTTTCGGCGGTTATGCAAAAGCAGAGCGTCAGTTGGCAGCGTTTATCCCTGATGCTCTTTATTTTCGTTATGATTTTTCGCAAAAGGGCGATTCAGATGAAGATGCTATACCATTTCCAATCGTATGTCTTCAGATCAGGCCCCTGAATCTGAAATTTGCAGAGAAACTTTCACACAGAGATTATCTTGGAGCCATCTTGAATCTGGGCATAGACCGTTCGGTTACCGGTGATATCCTGATTGACGAGGAATGTGCCTATCTTCTCTGTATGCAGAAAATAGCAGATTTTCTGTGTGATAATCTGACACGGATCCGGCATACAACGGTTTTATGTCAGGTGTTTGAGGGAGAAAGAAAAGAAATCCCACTGCGTACGGAAAAAATAGAAGGAACGGTTGCTTCTGTACGTCTGGATACTCTGCTTGCCCTGGCATGGAAAACTTCCAGAAGCAGTCTGGTCGGAATGATTGAAGATGGCCGCGTTTTTGTAAATGGAAAATGCATTACTTCAAATGGATATCATGTAAAAGAGAATGATTTGATATCAGCCAGAGGTATGGGAAGATTTGTATACGAAGGCATACTTTCACAGACCAAAAAGGGACGTTACCTTGTAAAACTTGAAAAATATGTTTAAACAGCTCAGCGATTCTGGAAAGTTGGATTCCGCATGTATTCGATGAATGGAACAGGAGGTAAAAACAATGGATACTACAAAATACCGCACACAGATACCGGTTAAAAAAGATGGGATTTTTGCCTATGAAATTTATCTTGAAAAAGATTTTGGGATGCTTGCAGAGCGTTTGAAGGTTTGTAAGCCGGAAAACCGAAGGTTATGTATTGTTACCGATTCTACCGTGGATCAATATTACGGAGATCAGGTAGAAGAAATTCTTGCATCCTGTGCAAAGGAAGTTACCCGCTTTGTTTTTCGGGCAGGAGAAGAAAACAAAAATCTCAATACTGTGCAGGATTTGTATGAGCATCTGATCCTGCATCATTTTGAACGAAAAGATATGCTGGTTGCTCTTGGAGGAGGCGTTGTTGGGGATCTGGCCGGTTTCACTGCAGCGACTTATCTTCGAGGCGTTGATTTTGTTCAAATTCCGACAACACTGCTCTCACAGGTGGACAGCAGCATTGGCGGTAAGACAGGCGTGGACTTTAACTGTTATAAAAATATGGTCGGAGCCTTTCATCAGCCAAAACTGGTGTATATGAATCTGTCTGCCCTGAAGACGCTGACAGACGAACAGTTTGCCTGTGGCATGGGAGAAATCTTAAAACATGGACTGATCAAAGATCAGGGATATTATGAGTGGACGATCTGTCACAGACAGGAAATAATGGAACGCAGTTTGGAAGTTCTGGAAGAAATGATCTCCAGAAGCTGTGAGATCAAACGTGATGTAGTAGAGAAAGATCCGACAGAAAAGGGAGATCGTGCACTTTTGAATTTTGGACATACACTTGGACATGCCATTGAAAAGTTAAAAAACTTCTCTTTGATGCATGGACAATGTGTAGCACTTGGAAGTCTGGCGGCTTCCTATCTTTCCATGAGGCGTGGACAGATAACAGAAGCAGAGCTGACTGCGATCAAAGAAGCGAATATCGCTTTTGGTCTTCCGGTATCTGTTGAAGGAGTGACACCGGAAGAGGTTGTGGCAACAACACGTTCTGATAAAAAAATGGAAGCCGGAAAAGTAAAATTTATTTTGTTAAACAGTATTGGAGATGCCTGTATTGACAGAAGTGTTACCGATCAGGAGATGGAAGATGCGGTAAAATATCTTGAAAATATCACGCTTCTGTAACAGAGAAAGGTTAAGATTATGAAAAAAGGATATCGGACTATTGTTGCAGTTGTCTCGCTGTTTCTGCTTGTTCTTATAGACCAGGTCACAAAATTTGCTGCGGTAAAATGTTTAAAAGGAAAAGAAGCATTTTCGTTGATTACGGGTGTTTTTGAACTGCAGTATCTTGAAAACAGAGGAGCGGCTTTTGGAGCACTGCAAAATCAGAGATGGTTCTTTATACTGATTGTTATTTTTGTGCTCGCAGTACTTTTATGGTGCTTCATCCGTTTTCCGAAGGAAGCACATTACCGTCCGCTTGCAGTGCTGGCTGTTTTTATTGCGGCAGGTGCGATCGGAAATATGATCGACCGGTTGCTTAACGGCTATGTCATTGATTTTCTGTATTTTTCGTTGATTGATTTTCCAATCTTCAATGTTGCAGATATTTATGTGACGGTCGCTATGGTTGTATTGTTTATATTGATACTGACAATTTATAAGGATGATGATTTTCATTTTCTGAAACTGCACGGATCAGAAAAAGCGTAAATCAGATTGCAGGAGAAACTATGCAGGAACTGATATTATTACCGGAAGAAGAATCGATTGGTGAGCGTGCAGATAAATATCTGGCAGTTCAGCTTCCGCAGTATTCAAGGAGCTTCTTTCAGAAACTTTTCAAGGACGATCAGATACAGATTCAAAACACGCCGATCAAGGCGAGTTACCGCATTACCGGAGAAGAAGAAATCGCACTTACAATCCCGGATGCCCAGAAGCCGGATATTGTTCCGGAAAACATTCCGCTGGATATTCTGTATGAAGATCAGGATCTCCTTGTGGTAAACAAGCCGAAAGGCATGGTGGTACATCCGGCTCATGGTCATTACAGCGGAACACTGGTCAATGCACTGATGTATCATTGTAAGGACAGTCTTTCCGGAATCAATGGGGTATTGCGTCCCGGTATTGTGCATCGAATTGATATGGATACCACAGGCTCTTTGATCGTCTGCAAAACGGATATGGCACACAAAGTGATTGCAGCACAATTAAAAGAACATTCTATCCATAGATGTTACCGTGCCATTGTACATGGTGTGATTAAAGAAGATTCCGGTGTGATCGATGCACCGATCGGAAGAAATCCCACCGATCGAAAGAAGATGGCGATCAATGAGCAGAATGGAAAACGGGCGGTGACGCATTTTAAGGTATTAAAACGTTTCCGACAGTTCACGTATATTGAATGTGAGCTGGAAACCGGCCGTACACATCAGATTCGTGTTCATATGGCTTCTCTACAGCATCCGCTTCTCGGAGATTCGGTATACGGTCCGGCAAAATCACCTTATAAACTGCAAGGACAGACACTTCATGCGATGACCATCGGGTTTATTCATCCGTCTACCGGAGAATATATGGAGTTTTCAGCTCCGTTGCCGGCATATTTTGAAGAGTTGCTTCATAAACTTCCATAAAGTACAGAAAATGCAGAAATTGTTTGTAAGATTCAAAAAATGCTTGTAAATTGTCTGCTCAATGATGTATAATCACTCTTATAAGGAGAAGAAATACGGCAGATTTTATCTGCCAGAAAGAAAGGGTGGTTCTATATGACATGTAAATCAATTATTACGATCGGACGACAGTATGGAAGCGGCGGACATGAGATTGGCCAGAAACTGGCAAAAGAACTTGGAATAAAATGTTATGATAAGGAACTTCTCGACCGTGCTGCAAAAGAGAGCGGAATCTGCCAGGAATTGTTTGAGCATCACGATGAAAGGCCGACGAACAGTTTTCTATATTCCCTTGTAATGGATACATATTCCATGAACGGGGCAGCATCCGGATATACCGAAATGCCTTTAAATTATAAGGTTTTTCTGGCTCAGTTCAATGCAATCAAACAGATTGCAAAGGAAGGTCCCTGTGTTATGATCGGCCGTTGTGCGGACTATGCACTGGCAGATTTTGATAACTGCATCAGCATTTTTGTGCATGCCGATATGGATAAACGTATCAAGCGTATAGCATCAAAATATGCATTGACAGAAGCAAAAGCACGTGATCAGATTCTAAAAACTGATAAAAAGCGTGCCAGCTACTACAACTACTATTCGGATAAAAAGTGGGGAGACGGTTCCAGTTACAATATGTGCATAGACAGTGGAGTATGCGGTATTGACGGAACGGTTCAGCTTATCAAAGACTTTGTTGCATTAAAAGAAAAAATAAAAGGATAAAATACATATGAAGTTTGTTATACAGAGAGTTTCCAGAGCAAGTGTTTCCGTAGATGGAGCTGTTATCGGAAAGATCAACAAGGGTTTTCTGGTACTGATTGGTATCGGAGCAGAAGACGGAAAAAAAGAAGCAGATCTTCTGGTGCGGAAAATGTGCGGCCTTCGTATCTTTGAAGATCAGGATGGAAAGACCAATCTGGCTTTAAAAGATGTGGATGGTGAGCTTTTGCTCATTTCTCAGTTTACGCTTTATGCAAACTGTAAAAAAGGAAATCGCCCAAGTTTTATTGAGGCAAAGAATCCGGAAGAGGCGAATGCATTGTATGAGTATATCATTGCAGAATGTAAAAAGCAGATACCGGTTGTTGAGACGGGAAGCTTTGGAGCAGATATGAAAGTAGAACTGCTGAATGACGGACCATTCACGGTGATTGTGGATTCAAAAGAACTGATGTAGATCAGACTGGATTTGTCAAAAATAAAAAACACAAGAAAAGCAGAAAGAAAAAGAAGATTTCATGATACGAAGAAAAACGTATCAGGAACCTTCTTTTTTCAATGCTTCTGAAACAGACTGGACATATGCGGACATAACCCGGTAAAGACCATCGCGATAAGAATTCGGACACTGCTCCATCAAAACGTGAAAAATCGTATAATCATAAGCATCTGTATCCAGTGGCTTCAGGTCAAGCAAATGATCAGCAGAAAGATTCAGTGCCTCACAGATGTTTTTCAGAGTATCAATGGATACGCCCTTCTTTCCGGATTCAATATCATAACAGAAACGAGGTGTTATATTCGCCATTTCAGAAAAAGTTTCTCTTGTATAGCCCATATCCTCACGTGCTTGACGGATACGTTCGCCCATAGTATACAAATCTAACATACCTCTAATCCCCTTTGTAAAAAATAGCAGATAACCTGCGATTGTTTTCTGCTGTATTGTCCATTATTGTGATCAGCAGGATAATTACATTATCTTTTCTATTTTAACGATAAAAAGAATATCTATACATGAACTAAAAGTGTAAATAAAAAGAACTAAAAGTTCAAATACGAAGGTAAAAAAGAAGGAAAATACTATGATTAAGAGCGAAAAGAATGGAAAAGAAGAAATTTGACTCTTGACAATCAGGGGTAAAAGGTGGTACGTTTGTACCGGAATTATTTGTAAATACAATAAGAATATGGCGAGGTATGGATTATGCAGGAAATGAAACCGATAAAAGAAGGTAAAGTACGCGAGATTTATGACAATGGTGACAGTCTGATCATGGTAGCTACAGATCGTATCAGTTGTTTTGATGTAATCTTGAACAACGTAGTTACAAAAAAAGGAACGGTTCTTACACAGATGTCTAAATTCTGGTTTGAAATGACAGAAGATATTTTGCCAAATCATATGATATCTACAGACGTAAAAGATATGCCGGAATATTTTCAGCAGGATCAGTTTGATGGAAACAGCATGATGTGCCGTAAACTTGATATGCTTCCACTGGAATGTATTGTACGTGGTTATATTACAGGAAGCGGCTGGGAAAGCTACAAAAAAACAGGAAAAGTATGTGGCATTGAGCTTCCGGAAGGTCTGAAAGAGTCTGATAAACTGCCTGAACCAATCTATACACCGTCCACAAAGGCTGAGATTGGAGATCACGATGAAAACATCTCTTTTGAACAGAGTGTAGAGCACCTGGAGAAATATTATCCTGGAAAAGGAAAAGAATATGCAGAGAAACTTCGTGATTATACGATCACATTGTATAAGAAATGTGCAGCTTATGCTCTGGAAAAAGGAATTATCATCGCAGATACGAAATTTGAATTTGGACTGGATGAGAACGGAAATATTACAATTGGTGATGAAATGCTGACACCGGACAGCTCACGTTTCTGGCCTGCCGAAGGATATGAACCAGGACATGGACAGCCGTCTTTTGATAAACAGTTTGCACGTGACTGGTTAAAAGAAAATCCAGACAATGACTGGACACTTCCGCAGGAGATCGTAGACAAAACGATTGAAAAATATCTGCAGGGATATGAAATGCTGACCGGAAAGAAACTGGACTGATAGAATTACAGTAACCGGTTAAAAAAACAGTAACTATTCAGCAATTTGCTAAACCTTGATTATCCATGGATACCTCCGTTGTCTTTTATGTGGTTTGCTAGACCCACATAAAAGACAACGGAGATTTTTATATTTGATACTACATTATCGCCTCTTGCGTCCACAAGTATTAGTCTTCACGAAGGCGGATTGCAGTGGCAGCTTTTCTTCTTCTGGCATCATCCATGGCAGCATAATGCTTTTTGGTGGTGTTCACATCTTTGTGCCCGAGCACATCGGCAACCAGATAAATGTCTCCTGTTTCCTGATATAAAGTGGTACCATAAGTACTTCTCAATTTGTGTGGTGTGATTTTTTTTGTAGTTGTGATGGCACGGGCATACTTTTTGACCAGATTTTCCACCGCCTGAACGCCGATACGTTTTCGCTGGGTAGAGTAGAAGAGAGCGTGCTCGTGTCCTTCCAGTGGGGAAATCGCTTTACGTGACTCTAAATAGTCTTTTAAAGCTTTTTCCACTTCAGGGCCAAAATAGACTACCATCTCAGAACCGCCTTTGCGTATGAGGCGAATACCGTTGTTACGGAAGTCAATGTCTTCCACATCCAGTCCGACACATTCAGATACACGGATACCGGTACCAAGCAGGAGAGTGACAATGGCAAGATCACGCAGTTTTGTTTTTTCGTAATAAGCTTTTCGCTGACCGGTGAGCTGATCACCGCAGTGTTCAATATAATCCAGCAGTGCAGCCGTTTCACCGGCGTCGAGGCGGATAATGGCTTTGTCATGGATCTTTGGCATATCGACCAGCTGGACCGGATTGGTCTCGATTGCCTGTCTTTTATAATAGTAAGTATAAAAGCTTCGAAGAGAAGAAATTTTTCGCTTTAATCCACGTTCCCCGTTTGTGATTGTCGTCTGGTCATTCGGACTGTCATAGAGCTTCAGATATTCCATATATTCTTCAATATCGATCGGTTTTAACTGATCCAGTACGGAAACGTTTAAGTTCGGAATCCCGATTTTTGCAAGAGACGGATTCTGAGATATCAGAAACTGGAAAAAAATCCGGATATCATAGGCATAAGAAATGCGGGTTTTTGTGGAAGTTGTAGGTTCAATGGCACGAAAATAATCCTTTGCAAAAGCAGGTAAAGTTTTCAAAACTTCACGAAGTTTGCGGATATTGTCCATGTCGGTTTGTTCGTGATAAGTTATGTTAGCAGCCACAGGGAATCCTTCTTTCTGTAAAAATTATATGCTTCGAGATAACAGCAGTGTGCAGAGTGGTTAGCATTAAAAAATAAATGAATACATAAAAATAAATAATAATGATAAAAATATTTTGAAGCAAAAACACAGATAAATCGAATGAAATGTGCTAAAAGAAGCGGCTTTAATCTATACGACAAACACAAGTTTTTCAAATAGATTGACCAAATTTTATAGAAAAGCACCGCAATCGTCCTTTTATATTGATTTACGCTGTTTTCTATAATAAAATGTATTTCTTCGGTTATTTATTTTCTATTATTTATTATTTATTCCATTTCTTCTTGTATTACTATTTATACTGTTCAGGAATTGCCTTCCACTTTTATTTATTCTTCAAATTCTGCGGTTACCATAAATCCTCTTGGTGTATGCTCAATGTTGACGATCACACCTTCACGTGCTTTGATGCGGTTTGCATTTTTAAAACATCCAGACATCGCTACAGCCGGTTCTATAATGTAACTAAAATTCATATTCGTCTGAATTTCAGTTATTTCAACATGATCTCCAATCTGTACCAGATTTGGACGTTCCATCTTGAATTTTTCCTGTCTCATAGTTAAATTTTCCTTTCATCTTATTTTGTTCATATTATTAAGATCAAAAATTCTCGTTACAGTATAACACAAAAAATATGGTTTTGCATGAGTAAAAAGCTGCTATTTTAATTCAGTAGAATAATATGGAATGACAATACGCTGCCCGGCATAGATCTTATCGACATCGGTAAGGGAATTGATGCTTTTTACTTCTTTGATATAGGTTTTCGGAGAATCATATTCCTCTGTCATATGCTCATTGGCGATATCCCACAGGCTTTCCCCCTTCTGGATCACGATGTCTGTGTAATACTTGTAAGCATGTCTTTTAGGCTTTTCCTGATCTGCATTTACCGTAAAACAGATACTTAAAGATACAGCAAGGATCAGAAAGGTTATTAAGATTGCTGTAAACAGGCAGGAATATCTTTTTACCATACACTGTTTCCGGTTCCTTTTTCGATTCATAATCATACTTTTTTCTGTCATAGTCTCTCTCCTTTTCGTGGTTTGTCTGTCGTGTGATCTTCTGTCTGAACATAGAGCAATCGTTTTTGAAAACAAGGAACGTTTGTTCTTGATTAACATCATTATATTACGGGAACGTACGTTTGTCAATATAAAAACGAACATATTTTCGAGAATATTTGTTTGCTTTTTTTAAAGTCCTGTGTTATGATAAAAGAAAACAGTGATGATTTGGCGAAGGTACTTAACCGTTTACAAAAACAGTGGAATTGAAGTCCTGTCGCATATTCAGACAGATTGGAGGATAGATATGGCAGATGGTACTATTACAGCAAAACAGAAAGAAATATTAGAATACATAAAATCAGAAATTTTAAAGCGAGGATTTCCGCCTGCAGTGCGTGAAATTTGCGAGGCAGTTCATTTAAAATCTACTTCGTCTGTACATTCCCACCTGGAGTCTCTGGAAAGAAAGGGATATATCAGACGTGATCCGACTAAGCCGAGAGCGATTGAGATTCTGGATGACAGTTTCCAGCTATTAAGAAAAGAAATGGTGAATGTCCCGATTGTCGGTAAGATCGCAGCCGGTTCTCCGCTTCTGGCAGTGGAGAATATTGAATCTTATTTCCCGATCCCTTCCGAATACCTCCCAAATGCACAGACATTTTTACTGGAGGTAAAAGGAGAAAGTATGATCAATGCCGGTGTGCTCTCAGGGGATCATATTCTTGTCAAACAGCAGGATACCGCAGAAAACGGCGAGATGGTTGCAGCTTTGATTGATGATTCTGCGACGGTAAAAACATTTTATCACGAGAATGGTCATATTCGTCTTCAGCCGGAAAACGATACCATGGATCCGATTGTTGTCGAGGAGAAAGACGTTCATATTCTTGGAAAAGTAATTGGAGTATTTCGTTTCTTTTCTTAAACGTAATCTTAGATTAATATAAATGCTCTGAGAGAATCGCATGCGAGGCTTTACGTGCATTCGACTCGAAATAAATAACTGTAAACAAAACAGGGCGAAAATACTTTCTTTGGTATTCTCGCCCTGAGCATGATTATTCTTTATAATATTGAGAATAAAAAGCATATTGTTTTAATCTCTTACTACTCTATACCTTTATATATCCTTTCGCAAACATGATTTTTCTGTTTTTCGTAAAAATCGTTATCCTCTGTTTTAAGCAATATTTGCTTGTTTCAGACGATTAGTAGTCTAAATAAAACCTTAATTTTATTTAGTTTGGAACTTGTTGTTTCTATCATAAATCGTTGGATTCCTCGATTAAAGAGGCTCATGTTTCATCTGATGAAGAATCTCTTGCTAAACTTCGTAAAGAACGAGAAGTCATAATTCGCCTAAAGATGTTTTATAAGAACCATCATTTAGATTTTAACAACCCATTGCTTTAACAATATCATCGTCTTTCAGCTCAACACCGACTCTTATTTTTTCAATAAGATCTCGCTGCCAATCTTCTAGTTCGTCCACTCTCCATTCACTGATCTCTTGTGCAACGAAGCAGCGTTCCCTATCCCATATACTTTCTTGCTTATCCTTGTCTGTATATGGGATAGATCTGTAATATGTTTTCTCACTAAATTCATACTTTACATTGAAATATAGATATCGGAAATATTCTGTGTAATGTATTTCTTTTGGGATTTCTGCACCATAATATTTGCCGTTTACTTCTTTGTAATGATATAGCTTCTGTT